>Ga0326727_10001287_pt1 | contig 94251 bp, 68 predicted proteins | sample MB2enrmetagenome_FD_207643 | JGI IMG/M metagenome (GOLD analysis project Ga0326727, IMG submission 207643) | Lab enriched peat soil microbial communities from McLean, Ithaca, NY, United States - MB29MY | ecosystem: Environmental > Terrestrial > Soil > Wetlands > Peat | place: USA: New York... | reverse complement strand
AGTTCCAAAATCCGGGCTCAATCGGTTGACGTATGACCAAGACAGGAGTGTTCTCTTTTCGATTATAATTTGGCCTCATGCCAAATTCTCCCACTCCCAGATTATTATCCGGTTCTCCAACCAAATACTTTCGCGTGCGCTATGCGGGAGCAGAGGTTGTGCGCGGATTCCTCGATCTGTTGTCGACAGAGTGTGAGAGATACTGCATTTTGGCAGGATATGGAGCTCTACCGACGTGCGTTTCCTCTGACATTGATTTCATGGTGAGCAAGCTCGATTTTGAGCGCCTGCCCTGTCTATTGAAGTCTTTTGCCGGTCGATACGGACTGCAACTCGTTCAAGCCTTCGATCACGAAATCTCTGCGCGCTATTACATACTGGTCAAGCTCGAAGACAAGACTTGTCTGTACCTTCATCCGGATTCGGCATTCGATTATCGCCGCGATGGCAGAAAGTGGTTGGATGCAGAGAGTGTGCTGGACCATCGCCGCCCTCATCCTCACGGCTTCTGGATTCCCGCTCCGGCGGATGAGTTCGACTATTACCTCGTAAAAAAAATGGGTAAAGGCGAGCTCAACGCGTCGCACGGCACGCACCTGAGCGAGCTCTATGCGGAGGACCCGGAAGGCTGCCGCGAAGCCCTCCGTAAACGCTGGTCTCCCGCGTCCATCACGCAAATCTGCGATGCCGCGGCCTCCAATGACTGGCTCAGCGTATCCACATCGGTTCCGGTGCTTGGGAAAGAGCTATTGCAATCCTTGAGCGAAGAAGGCGCTGACGTTCGGTTCATGGAATTCGCGCGAAAATGCCGCCGTCTCCTTGCTCCTACAGGCTGCTGGATTACCCTGCTGGGTCCCGACGGAAGCGGGAAGTCGTCTTTGATCGAGGCCTTAACCGACGTGACCCAACTCGCATTCAGAAATGTGCACAGCTATCACTTACGTCCCGGCCTGCTGCTGACTGGAAGAAGCGGCGCCAGCGGCGATGTCACGGATCCGCACGGCCTGCCCACCCGCTCGTTTTGCGCATCGCTCGCGAAACTGGCTGTATTCTGGTGCGATTATGTTGGCGGTTATTGGCTGCGAGTTCGGCCAAAGTTAGTCCGCTCCACGCTGGTCATCTTCGACCGGTATTTCCACGATTTACTGGTGGACCCGAAACGCTATCGGTATCAAGCGCCACGCTGGCTGACTCGTTTGGCCGGCCGTTTCCTGCCGCTGCCGGATTTGGTTTTCATCCTCGACGCTCCTGCGGAAATCCTACAGGCCAGGAAGAGAGAGGTTTCCCTGGCAGAATGCACCCGGCAGCGGGAAGCATACAAAAGACTGGCGGAAGATCTGCAAACCCGCACCCGAACCGTAGTGATCGATACCTCGCGGCCGTTCGACGAAAGCATGAGCGAGGCGGCGGGCGAAATCTTTGGCTTCCTTGAGGCGCGGATGGCCCGTCGTTACCGCATCGGTCCCTCGTGTGGTGTCTCATAAAGGTCTTCACTCATGAGGACAGTGGCGGCATATTGAACACCCTAGGCCCACCTGCGTCTGCTCTTCGCCCAACTCCTGCACAGAAACTCGGAGTGACCAGGATCGTTCGTGGTCCGAGTCCTCCGCCAGCGATTGCGCTCCGCTGTCGGGTTGTCTTGGAAGCCGCCGATAGAATTTCGCTTTGAATCATGAGAACGATGCCGAAGCCACCGCCTGGCGGAGGCTGCGCCCCGTTTGGCGCGATCTCTGGCCGCGGCCCGGCCCTCGGGCAGATGTCGCCAGCCCTCATGGTGGACCAGTCGGGCTTAGGAACATAACTTTGCAGTCGGGCTGAGAAGCAAGAAACATGTCAGCTTACCGACGCCAAGCAAAATCAAGCGGCGCCGGATTCCGCAGGCCGTACTTTTCCCGCAGATTGGTACAACGGGGAACCAGGCTTGCCATGCCGCATGCCGTCGCAGGTGGTTTCGTCCGCCAGCCTCGCAGGATGAGCTGCCCATTTCCTTTCCCGCCCGGGCTGCAATCCTCGGAACGTTTTCTTGCATCCATATTGTGCCAAAGTTTCGCCGCCTGCTGGCGCTCTTGCAGTCCGCTCTTGGGCGGCAAGCACCTTTAGGTGGCGATCTGGATGCAAGTCACCGCTGCGGGTGATAGGCGTCACAGCGGAGCTTGTTGCGCAGGGGATTTAATGCTGTCCCGGATCGAGGGTTCGTCCCTCGAACCAAGGCCTCCGGGCCAACCTTTACCCCAATGGATTGGGGGGAATGGTTCGCTGCAGCGCGGTGCGACGCCTTGCGCACCCAGATGTTTTCCGCTGCTCCGGCCGTTCCTTTCTCCTTCGCGATAACGGCCCGCCGGGATCCCTTTTGCAGCAACCTGGAGGCGTTATAGATGCCAACCGAAATCAACATCGCGTCCCCCGGATTCAAGAATCCGGCCGGCTACATCGAAGAAGTCCTTGCCCAGGTGAAGGCGAAGAATCCAGCCGAACCGGAGTTTCATCAGGCCGTGCAGGAGGTGTTGGAATCCCTGCGCCCCGTCCTTGACAAACATCCGGAATACCGTTCTTCCCGCATCCTGGAGCGCATTGTCGAGCCGGAACGCGTCATCATGTTCCGCGTGCCGTGGTTTGACGACCATGGCAACATGCAGATCAACCGCGGTTTCCGCATCCAGATGAACAGCGCCATTGGTCCCTACAAAGGCGGTCTCCGCTTCCATCCCTCGGTCAACCTCGGAATCCTGAAGTTCCTCGCTTTCGAGCAGGTCTTCAAGAACTCCCTCACCACCCTCCCCATGGGAGGTGGCAAGGGCGGCTCGGACTTTGACCCCAAGGGCAAGAGCGACCACGAAGTCATGCGCTTCTGCCAGAGCTTCATGACCGAACTCCAGCGCCACATCGGCCCTGATACCGACGTGCCCGCCGGAGACATCGGCGTGGGTGGCCGCGAAATCGGCTTCCTCTTCGGACAATACAAGCGCTTGCGCAATGAGTTCACCGGCGTGCTCACCGGCAAGGGACTAAACTGGGGCGGCTCGCTGATCCGTCCCGAAGCCACCGGCTACGGCTGCGTCTACTTCGCCCAGGAGATGCTGAAGTCGCGCAACGACTCGCTGGAAGGCAAGGTTTGCCTGGTTTCCGGCGCCGGCAACGTCGCTCAGTACACGGTCGAAAAGCTGCTCGATCTCGGCGCCAAGCCTGTCACCATGTCAGACTCCAACGGCGTCGTCTACGATCCCGATGGCATCGACCGTGAAAAGCTCGCCTGGATCATGGAGATGAAAAACGTGTACCGCGGCCGCATGAGCGACTACGTCAAGCAGTTCAAGCACGCCATCTTCGTTCCCACCGATATGCAGCTTGATCACAATCCGCTTTGGGCGATGAAGGGCGATTGTGCTTTCCCCAGCGCCACCCAGAACGAAATCAACGCCGGCGACGCGGAGAACCTGATCAGGAGCGGCGTCAAGGTTGTGGCCGAGGGCGCCAACATGCCCAGTACGCTGCCCGCAACCCGCCTCTTCCTCGAACATGGCGTCCTCTACGGTCCCGCCAAGGCCGCCAACTGCGGAGGCGTCGCTGTTTCCGGATTGGAGATGGCGCAGAACAACCAGCGCATGGCCTGGACCCGCGAAGAGGTCGATCACAAGCTGCACAACATCATGACCGAAGTCCACCGCAACTGCTTTGAAACCGCCGCGCGCTACGGCGCTCCTGGCAATCTCGTCTCTGGCGCCAACATCGCCGGCTTCCTCAAGGTTGCCAACGCGATGATGGACCAGGGACTGGTGTAACCGCACCCTCTGCCGGCTGCCGCCGCGCCAAACCAGGCCGGCGGCAGCCCAGGGTGATCTCCCGGCAGGAGTGCTTCCCGTTCAGACCGCGGCAGTTTCTGCAAGGCCCTCGGGCTCAGGGTTGGCCGGAACGCCGACCTGATAGGGGAGGTATTTCTTCAATCGCAGGAAATGCTTTTCCAGTAGGTGCCAGCAAAGGAATCCTGCCAGATAGCTGGCAGAGAACATAGACGTAAACATCAGGGCAAGGAGTAAGGGATCCGACGAAATAAACGGCTTGAGTGCTATGAAAGTGTAAGTCCCGGCAAAGTAGAAAACCATCTGGTGCAGCACATAGATGGCATAGCTGTACTTCCCAAAGCTGCGCAGGAAACGGCTTCCCATAAGGCGAACAAAAAAACTATCCGGGCAGGTGACGCAGTGCAGGAGTACCGCTGAGAATCCTACGCCGATAATCAGAAACTGCAGCGTATAAAAAGAGCGGAAATACGGGGGATTCAACGCGCAAACCAGCATCAAGCCACAGGTCAGCGGAACCATCAGTTTCAATTGCCCGGTGATCCGGTGCAGCCAGCTCTGGCGTATGAGCCAGGCAAGCAGCGCGCCCAGGACGAGGGCTTCCATGCGCGGGACGGAGGCCATGAAAACGAACAGTTTCGGCAGGTCGGCAACTTCAAAAGCAAATCCCGCACTCAGCGACGCCGCGATCACGCCCCCGCACAGCCATGGAAATGCGCGCCTTGGCGCGAGCCAGACAGCCAGCGGCCAGATGAAATAGAACTGTTCCTCCACGCACAATGACCAGAAATGGCTCAATTCGTCAAGCGGCCACATCCCGGTCTTCCAGTTGGCGAGATACGTCCAGAACCAGATTTGATGCGTTGGCCGCAGAGGGCTGTTGTGGAGAAAACCCAGGGGAGCGTAGTAGTAAAGAAACAGGCAGATAAAATACAAAGGAAAGATTCGAACCGCCCGCCTGCCGTAAAAGGACCTGAAATAACTTGGGGATTCTTTTGTGTTGAGAAGGATCGACGTGATCAGAAACCCCGAAAGGACAAAAAATAGATCGACGCCACACCAAAAGAATCCGGCCAGGCCCCAGAACGTCTTCAAGAAAGTGGTATCCAGGTATCCTTGATTCGCCCCAAACCCATAAAAGTGGTGGAGCATCACGAACAGAATCGCGCTTCCGCGAAGACCGTCGAGTGCGGGAATGTGGGATACGGCGCTGTCCGCGTTTTCCGGCGCCGCGGTCTCAGGGGCGGAGCTCATTGCGCGATTCTCCTGGGACGCTTCCTGGGTCAATCCAAACCGTCTCGCACCGGCGGTGCCTTGCGCCCACCGTGCTGAATCCCTGTATGGGATTATGGCTGGAACATGTGCGATGCTAGTAAGCCCATGTACGAACCTTCTGCGTCATGAGTCACATGATGGTGTGACGGATGCTCTACGGGGAAGGATACCCCAGGGGGCCGCGGTTTGCATTCGTGAAACTCCGTGGTGGGCGGGAATCGGCCGCCGGCGCCCGCTCTGCCCATGTTTCCCGCTGGCGCGACCCGTCCGCGCCATATACTATGTTGCGCGGGTCAATCCGCTGGTCTTGCGCAGGCCACACCATGCCGCCCTTTGAGACTTCCAAGCTCTTCGCCGATCCCGAACGCCTCTTTGAAGGCTTCGAAAATCTCATGCCCTTCCGGGTGCAGGACATCCTGCTCGTCTCCAGCCTCTACGATTCCTTCATCCTGCGCGAAGACGGACGCCTCAACGAGTTGCTCATCGGCCAGTCCATCGAGCTCCATCTCCAGCACACGCCGGAGATCACCCACGTTTCCACGGCCGCCGAGGCGCTGGAACTGGCGCGCTCCCAGCCGCGTTACAACCTCATCGTCTGCAACGTCCACCTCATTGACATGGACTGTCTCGAACTGGTCGCCGCCGTGCGCCGGGCCGGGTTGGACATTCCCGTCGCTGTCCTCGCCTTCGATCATCAGGAGGCCTCAGCCTTATTGGCGCGGCGTCCCCTTCCGGGCATCGAGCAGGTTTTCCTCTGGCAGGGGAATCCGCACCTGCTGCTGGCCATCGTCAAGTCCATCGAGGACAAGCGCAACGTCGAGCACGACACCCTCAAGATGGGTGTTCCCATCGTCCTTGTCGTGGAGGACGACGTGCGCTATTACTCCGCCCTGCTGCCGGAGATTTACACCGCGCTCATCACCCAGTCCCGCCGCATCCTAAGCGAGGGGTACAATCTCGCCCATAAGCTGGTGCGCATGCGCGCCCGCCCCAAGATTCTCCTCGCCCAGGATTACGAGAGCGCCATCGCCATCGTCGAGCGCTATCGCGGCTATCTGTTCGGCGTCGTCTCCGATGTCGAATTTCCCCGCGCCCGCCACCTCGATCCCGAGGCGGGGTTCGACCTGGCGCACCTGGTCCACCGCGTCATTCCAGACATTCCTGTGGTCCTCCAGTCCAGCGATTCGCGCTTCCAGGCGCGGGCCAACGGCGAGGGCTTCGCCTTCCTGCGCAAGGGATCAGACACCCTGCTGGCCGACATGCGCCAGCTCCTCACCCACGAGTTTGCCTTTGGCGATTTCGTCTTCCGTCTCGCCAACGGCGCCGAGGTCGGCCGCGCCAGTGATCTGGACGCCATGGAGTCCCAACTGCGCCACATTCCCGTCGAGTCGCTCATCTTCCACGCCGAGCGCAATGACATTTCGCACTGGCTCATCGCCCGCACCGAGTTGGCCCTGGCGGAGAAGCTGCGTCCCCGCCAGCTCGTCGATTACCAGGATGCCGAGGCCCTGCGCGCCCATTGCCTCCAGACCATCCTCGACTACCGCCGGGAGCAGAAACAGGTCCTGGTGGGCGATTTCCAGCCCGCTCACTTCCGTCCCTCCGGCGGATATTTTCTGCGCTTCGGCCTGGGCTCGCTCGGAGGCAAGGCGCGTGGCCTTACCTTTGTCCGCCACCTGCTGCACAAGTACAACGTCAGCCAGCGTTTTCCCGGCGTCCGGGTCTCGGTGCCCAACACCCTGGTCCTGGCAACCGATCTTTTCGAGCAGTTCCTCACCGAGAACAATCTCGAGTCGTTCGCCATCCACTGCACCGATGACCGCCAGTTGCTGGACCAGTTTCTTGCCGCGGTTTTACCGCGCGGGTTGCGCGCCGCCCTGGCCGCCTTTCTGCGCGAAATCCGCGTTCCCCTCGCCGTCCGCTCTTCCAGCCTGCTGGAGGATTCGCAGTATCAGCCCTTCACCGGAGTCTATGACACGTTCATGCTCGCCAACCGCGACGCGGAACTTGACATCCGCCTGGAACAGCTCAATGAAGCCATCAAGCGCGTCTATGCATCCACCTTCTCGCAACACGCCAAGGCATACATCCGCGCCACCCCGTTCCGTCTGGAAGAAGAGAAAATGGCTGTCATCATTCAGGAGGTCGTTGGCGACGCGCATGGCGCCCGTTACTATCCGGACTTTTCCGGCGTGGTCCGCTCGCGCAACTTTTATCCCTCGCCACCCACCCAGCCCAATGACGGCATCGCCGCCGTCGCTCTTGGCCTCGGCCGTACGGTTGTCGATGGTGGAAAGTCGCTTTCGTTCTGCCCCCGCTATCCCCGCCACATGATCCAGTTCTCGTCCGTGGAAGACATCCTGCGCAACTCGCAAACCGAGTTTATGGCGCTTGACCTGGAGCCGGCTAGTGCCGCCGCTCCCGCCAGCCCCGGACCATCCCCCAAAGAGGAGCCACCTCCGGATCCGCCGGCCCATATGCGCTACGTCCAATCCCATCGGCGCTTGCGCTCGCATGACGGCGTCGAGCGTCTGCGCGAGCGTGCCTATTCACTGCGCGATGCCGAAGCCGACGGCACCCTGCTCTACGTCGCTTCCACCTACTCGCGCGATAACGATGCCATCTACGACGGCCTCAGCCGTCCCGGCGCTCGGGTTGTCACCTTCGCGCCCATCCTCAAGCACAACGTTTTCCCGCTCCCCGCCCTGCTGGACTACCTCCAGAAGCTCGGCGCCGATGCCCTTGGCCGCCCCGTTGAGATCGAGTTCGCCGTCCGCATGCCCAGCAGCACCGAACCCGCCGAGCTCGGCTTTCTGCAGATGCGTCCGCTCATCTGCTCGCGTGAAACCGAAGACCTCGCCATCGAATCCTTCGAGCCTTCCAGCATCCTCTGCCGCAGCTCCCATGTCCTCGGCAACGGCCGCATCGAAGATCTGCGCGACGTGGTCGTGGTCGATTACGAAAGCTTCCATCGCGCCAACAGCGTCCAGGTCGCCGAGGTCGTAACTCGTCTCAACGCTCAACTGGAGGCCGCCGCCACCCCGTACATCCTCATCGGCGTGGGCCGCTGGGGTTCCAAGGATCCGTGGCTGGGCATCCCCGTTACGTGGGACCAGGTCTCCGGTGCGCGCGTCATCGTCGAGGCCGGCTTCCGCGATTTCCGCGTTACTCCGTCGCAGGGCAGCCATTTCTTCCAGAACCTCACGGCTTTCCGCATCGCTTACTTCACCATCAATCCCGACCTTGGCGAGGGCCTCGTCGACTGGGCGTGGCTCGCCGCTCAGCCCGCCGTCGAGCAGATCGGCTCCGTCCGTCATCTCCGCCTCGCGTCTCCCCTCATCGTCGCCATCAGCGGCACCCGCGGCGTTGGCGTCATCCTCAAACCAGAGTCATGATCCAGACGTGGTTTTGATGGTTCCATTCCCCAATTCTGGGGGCTGCGCTATAATCGGAGCACTGCCAGGGGTGGACCACATCTGCCCTCTTCTGGCGAATGTGGGGTAGAGGAAAACAACAACGTGGCCGGCATCTCCCCGCAATCACCGTGGGATCGGTTCCGCGCCCGCAGCGCAGCATACAAATTCAAGTGGAGGACATTCTCGTGGCTCCCCAGCTTACGCCCGTATTGACCGATTTCAAAGTAGCTGACCTTTCTCTGGCCGAGTGGGGCCGCAAGGAAATCTCCATCGCCGAAGCTGAAATGCCCGGCCTCATGGCCATCCGCCGGAAGTATTCCGCGGAAAAGCCTCTCCAGGGCGTGCGCATCACCGGCTCGCTCCACATGACCATCCAGACCGCCGTTCTCATTGAGACCCTGGTCGAGCTTGGCGCCAGCGTGCGCTGGGCAAGCTGCAACATCTTCTCCACCCAGGATCACGCGGCTGCGGCCATCGCCCAGACCGGCGTTCCGGTCTTCGCCTGGAAGGGCGAGTCACTGGAAGAATATTGGGATTGCACCTACCGCGCCATCAGCCATCCAGGCGGCCTGGGCCCCGAACTCGTCGTCGATGACGGTGGCGACGTAACCCTGCTCATCCACAAAGGCTACGAGTTGGAGAGCGGTTCCGATTGGGTCAACACTCCCTCCACGTCGCACGAGGAGCTGGTCATCAAGGCTCTGCTCAAAAAGATCTTCGCCGCCGACCCGAAGCGTTGGCATCAGCTGGTTGCCGCCTGGCGCGGCGTTTCCGAGGAGACCACTACCGGCGTCCATCGCCTCTACCGCATGAAGGAAGAGGGAGCGCTGCTGGTTCCCGCCATCAACGTCAACGACTCGGTCACCAAGTCCAAGTTCGATAATCTCTACGGCTGCCGCGAGTCTCTGGCCGACGGCATCAAGCGCGCCACCGACGTCATGGTTGCTGGCAAGGTCGCCGTCATCTGCGGACACGGAGACGTGGGCAAGGGTTCGGCGCAGTCGCTGCGCGGCATCGGTGCGCGCGTCATCGTCACGGAAATCGATCCTATCAACGCCCTCCAGGCCGCCATGGCCGGCTACCAGGTCACCACCATAGAAGAGACCCTCGGCATCGGCGATATCTACGTCACCTGCACCGGCAACGTGGACATCATCACCCTGGAGCACATGCAGCGCATGAAGGACCAGGCCATCGTCTGCAACATCGGGCACTTCGACAATGAGATCGAAGTCGATCGTCTCAACGATGCTCCCGGAGTCATCCGCACCAACATCAAGCCCCAGGTGGATATGTACACCTTCCCCGACGGCCACTCGATCTTTTTGCTGGCCGAAGGCCGCCTCGTCAACCTCGGCTGCGCCACCGGGCATCCCAGTTTCGTCATGTCCAACAGCTTCTCCAACCAGACCCTCGCCCAGATCGATCTCTGGAAGAACCGTGACACCTACGCCGTCGATGTCTACACCCTTCCCAAGAAGCTCGACGAAGAGGTCGCCCGTCTGCACCTGGAGAAGATCGGCGTCAAACTCACCACCCTTACCCAGAGACAGGCCGACTACATCGGCGTCCCCGTCACCGGCCCCTACAAGCCGGATAGCTACCGCTACTAGCATCGGGCCACTCGATTTCAAGAGAGCCAGTTCTCCCGCAGGGCTGGCTCTCTTGTTGTAGGAGTGTGCCAAATCCGCAGGAGTGAGCCAGATACGCCTCCCTTTGGCAAGTGTGGGATTCCATCCGCTGCTATGTTACGATTCAAAAATCAGATATGGACCCAGCTTTCTGGCATTCCCGCAAGGTTTTCCTCACCGGGCACACCGGCTTCAAAGGCAGTTGGCTCGCTCTCTGGCTGCTCTCAATGGGAGCTGACGTCTGCGGCTACGCGCTCGACCCTCCCACCGAACCAAGCCTCTATCGCCTGCTCGACCTTGACGGCCAGCTTCAATCGATTCACGGCGACACCCGCGACCTCGCCGCCCTGGAATCCGCCATGCGCAGCTTCGCTCCCGAGGTCGTCATCCACCTGGCTGCGCAGCCGATCGTGCGTCTCTCCTACGAGCAGCCAGTGGAGACTTACGCTGTCAACGTCCTCGGCACCGTCCATCTGCTTGATGCCGTTCGCCGCACCCCCAACGTCCGCGCCGTGGTCGTCATCACCAGTGACAAGTGCTACGAGAATCAGGAGTGGCACTGGCCTTATCGCGAATACGAGCCCATGGGCGGGCACGATCCCTATAGCAGCAGCAAAGGCTGCGCCGAGTTGGTCATCGCCGCCTATCGCCGCTCTTTTTTTGAGCCCGGCAGCCATTCGCAGCACCAGGTTGCCGTCGCCTCCGCCCGCGCCGGCAACGTCATCGGCGGAGGCGACTGGGCACTCGACCGCCTCGTCCCAGACATCGTGCGCGCCTTCGCCGCCGGCGAGCCGGTCATCATCCGCAATCCCGAGGCCGTCCGTCCCTGGCAGCACGTCTTGGAGCCGCTGGCCGGATATCTCGGCCTCGCCCAGCGTCTCGTCACCGACGGCACCGCCTTTGCCGAAGCCTGGAACTTCGGCCCCGCCGACTCCGACGCCCGCCCCGTTCGCTATCTTGTTTCTGAGCTGGCGCGCCTCTGGGGAGACGCTGCCTCTTGGCGATCTGTAGAGCCGGAGCAAGTTCACGAAGCGCATATCCTGCGCCTCGACTCCTCCAAGGCCCGTGCCCGACTCGGCTGGAGCCCGCGCTGGACTCTCGACGAGGCCCTCGCCAACATTGTCCACTGGTATAAGGTATTTTACTACGGTCAGGACGTACAAGCCTGTTCCCTCAGCCAGATACAATCATTTATGCAAGTAAAACTTGAATTCGCTTCAGATGTGACCGCATGACCACGGAAGAACTACGCCGCCAAATTCTCCTGCTGGTCACCGAGTACACCCGGCAGCGCCACGCTCCGCGACCCTTCGTTCCCGGCGAAAGCGTGATTCCTGTTTCCGGCAAGGTCTTCGGCGCCGAGGAGGTCTGCAACGCCGTCGATGCGTCGCTTGATTTCTGGCTCACCACGGGACGCTTCAATGCCGAGTTCGAGCGCCGCCTCGCCGAGTTTCTCGGCGTCCGCTGGGCCGTCACCGTCAACTCCGGTTCTTCGGCAAACCTGCTCGCCGTTGCCGCGCTCACCTCGCCCAAGCTAGGAGTCCGCGCTTTGGCTCCCGGCGATGAGATCATCACCGTCGCCGCCGGCTTTCCCACCACGGTCAACCCGGTCGTGCAATACGGACTTATCCCCGTCTTTGTCGATGTCGATATCCCCACCTACAACATTCAGTCCGCCGCCATCCGGGCCGCCATCACTCCCAAAACCCGTGCCATCATGGTTGCCCATACCCTCGGCAATCCCTTCAATCTCGCCGAGGTCCTGTCCATCGCCCAGGAGCACAATCTCTGGCTCATCGAGGATTGTTGCGACGCCCTCGGCTCGCGTTACAACGGCCAGCTCGTTGGCACCTTCGGAGACATTTCCACCCTCAGCTTTTACCCCGCCCACCACATCACCATGGGCGAGGGCGGCGCCGTCTTCTCCAATAACAACCAGCTCAAGGTGCTCATCGAGTCTTTCCGCGACTGGGGACGCGACTGCTGGTGCGATCCCGGCAAAGACAACACCTGCGGCAAGCGATTCCAGTGGCAGCTCGGCGATCTTCCTTTCGGCTACGACCACAAGTACGTCTATTCGCACATCGGCTACAACCTCAAGATCACCGATTTCCAGGCCGCCGTCGGCCTCGCCCAACTGGATCGCGCCGCAGGCTTCATCGCGCAGCGCCGCGCCAACTTCGCCTATCTCCACGCTTGCCTCAAGCCTTTCGAGGAGTTCCTCATTCTGCCGGAGGCCACGCCCAACTCCGAGCCCTCCTGGTTCGGATTCCCCATCACCGTGCGTTCTGGCGCGCCGTTCTCCCGCCTCGATCTGCTGACCTTCTACGACGCCGCCAAAATCGGCAGCCGCCTGCTGTTTAGCGGAAACCTAATCCGCCAGCCCGCCTACAAAGACGTTTCGTACCGTGTCTCCGGCTCCCTCGCCAACACCGATATCATCATGAACCAGACCTTCTGGCTCGGCATCTATCCCGGCATCACCCAGGAGATGATGGATTTTGTCGCCGGGCGCACCGCGGCCTTCATCCAGACTGCCTGCGCGCGTACCATGAAGACCCTCTGAGCAGAGAAGCGGGCGGCCGGAATTTGACCTGCCGGTCCCGTAGCCGTTGCCAGCCGCAAGCGGCCATTCGTCCCATGCTCACTTTCCAAGGTGATTTCCATCACCGCGAAACTTTTGCTCCTGGAGTTCTAATCCCTCACGGTTCAGGAGGCTTCCATGCTTGTCTTTGACAACGATGCCGCCACGATTCTGGTTTGCCGCGTGTGCGGCGGTTCAATCCGTCCAGGGCAGCCCTTCATCTTCCGCGGCGAGGAGCCAATTCACTCCGAATCAGGCGACTGCGATCCCGATGAGGGTGGGAATCCGCAATTGGATCCCGAGTAGCTTCCCGCCGACGCTCCCGTCCGTATTTGCAGCCTCGTGACCCATCTCGCGGCTTCAAGCTGGTAGCATAGGAGACGACGCTCTTTACGGGAAATATGACTTGGACGTTCTAGCCACTCCCTCATCGCGCAGGATTGCCTGGGCTGCGGTTTTTTTCTTGTTTCTAGCCGTCTATTTCGGCTCGGCCTTTTCGCCCGCGCTCATGGACGACGTGGACACCTCTCATGCCGAGGCTGCCCGCGAGATGCTCACCCGCGGCGATTTCGTCACCCTGCACATCAACGGCGTCCGCTATCTGGAAAAAGCGCCCCTCATGTACTGGCTGGTTGCGGGATGCTATCGCATCTTCGGCGTCAATGAATTTGCCACCCGCCTGCCCACCGTCGTCGCCATGGGACTGCTCGTCCTGCTTGCCATGGTCTGGGGCAGCCGCGCCTTCGGCCCCCGCGCCGGAGTCTACACCGGACTGTTCACCACCACCGTGGTCGGCTGTTTTCTCTTCACCCGCGTACTCATCCCGGAGGCGATTCTCAGCCTCCTGATCGCCGCCGCCTTCTACTGCCTGGTGGACGCCCTGGACCGTCCCAACTCGCGTTGGAGCTGGTATGGCGTCTACGTCATGATGGCCCTGGCCACGCTCACCAAGGGACTGCTTGCCCTGGTCGTCATCGGCATCACCTTGGTCGCCTACCTAGCCATCACCGGCGAATGGCGGCGCTGGCGCGAGTTCCATTTTTTCTCCGGACTGCTGCTGTTCTTCGTCATCGCCGCTCCCTGGCACATCCTGGCCGGCCTGCGCAATCCCGCCGTCGGAGACCACCCCGGTTTCTTCTGGTTCTACTTCGTCAACGAACATTTTCTGCGCTTCCTGGGCAAGCGCATTCCAAAGGATTACAACAAGCTTCCCGGCTATCTCTACTGGTCGCTGCACCTGGTCTGGCTCTTCCCCTGGAGTCTTTACCTGCCCCTGGCGCTGCGCCGCCTGCTGCGGGATCTGCGCCGCGCCCGCAGCGCCCCTCCCGGTGGCCCAAATCCGCCTTCTTCTGGCGAATGTGGAGACCACGCCGGGCTCGACTTCCGCGCCCGCACCCGCTGGATCGCCGTCCTCTGGGCCAGCGTCACCATGCTGTTTTTCGCCCTCTCGACCAATCAGGAGTACTACACTTTTCCCGCCTACCTCGCGCTCTTCCTGCTCTTTGCTTCCGCTCTTTCCGCGGAGCAGGAGGAAGGTCGTCAACCCTGGCTGCTGGCGACCGCGGCTGTCAGCGTCGGGGTGCGCCTGCTGTTTGCCGCCGTTCTCATCAGCGGGTTGTGGTCCTCGCGCCACCTGGCCTTCGTGCCGGATATCGGCGAAGTTCTAACCCGGACCAATCTGGAGCTCGACACGCTCTCCATGGGCCACGTCCTGAATCTCACCGCGCAATCCTTTGCCGCCCTGCGCTTCCCGGCCATTCTCGCCATCCTCGCCCTGGTTCTCGGCTCGCTGGCCGAAATCCTTCTCTGCATCCGCCGCAAGTACTTCGCCTCCACCTGGGCGCTAGCCATCAGCATGACGGTGTTTCTCATTGCCGCCCACATTGCTCTCATACGCTTCGATCCCTATCTCAGCTCGCATGTCCTTGCCGTCCGCATGGAACCCCAACTCCAGCCGCAGGATCGGGTCCTCATCTACACCGATCAGTCTTTTGGATCCTCCTTGCTTTTTTATCTCCACCGTCCCATCTGGCTGGTCAATGGGCGCAGCTCTTCCATGTGGTTTGGTTCCACCTTCCCGGACGCGCCTCACATCTACCTGGACGACGCCGATCTCGTCCGCCTCTGGCACTCCGGCACGCGGGTCTATCTCTTCGCGCCGCAGCACGAGCGTGCCAAGGTCGAAGCGCTGCTGGGATCTCCGAAAATTTTCTCTGAAAGTTCCGGCAAGGCGGTCTACATCAATCACTGAGGCAGTTCCAAATCAGATGGTTGGCCCCACCTTCGACGCGCGCCCCTTCGCGCAGATAAGGTGGGAGCCTGCGGCAGGTGGCCTTGAGACACCTGTGCGGAAGAGGCAATTGTTTTATAGATTTGATAGAAGTGTCATCCTGAGCGAAGCGAAGGACCCCTGCAAAGCTCAAGTATTCACTCCGGCCCAAGAGGTATTTCAGCCACGATACGCTTTCGCCTGCCGGGGTTCAGCCCCCGCGGAATTCCCCGGCTTGCCTACACGTTCTCAATACGCACAACGTTGCCATCGCGGTCCCGCACCCGCACTCGGCCATCGCCGATCAGTTCAAAGCGTCCGTCGCGCCAACTTATTTTGCGGCTCACGTAGCTCGCCGTCCAGATGGCAAAACCCAGCACGTCGCGCACCGCGTACAGCCACGGCCGCCGCAGGCATTGGCGATCCCGCGTGATCCCCCATCCAATGACCAGCGCCTCAATGCTGCGATTCAGCACCGACCAGCCCAGCACTGCCGCTCCCAGCGCCACGTGTCCCAGCATCACCCCGGCCAACAGGGCCAGCAAGCCGTGCGGCACCGCATAGACCAGCCCCGATCCCAAATGTCCCAACGGGCGCGATCTCCTGGTTCCCGCCGCCCAGCGCACCTGCCGCTGCCACATCCGCTTGAAGCTCATCGGGGGCACCACGTGGGCGATGATGTGGCGCGAGATGGCAATCTCAAAGCCCTTGGCCGCGATGAACTTACCAATCACAAAATCGTTGGAGAAATACTCGCCAATGGCCGCGTAGCCGCCGATGGCCTCGAGCGCATCGCGCCGCACCACGATGGTGGGTCCCAGGCCAAACTTCATTCCCTCCATCCAGTTCGCAATCACCACCCCGGCGGTCATTTCCACGCTCATGCCGATGGCGTCCATTCCCGACCAGAAGCCGCCCCGGTTCAGTCCGCGATAGACGCAGGTCAGCATTCCCGTCTTCCGGTGCAGCAGCGGCGGAACCACCTGGCGCAGGTAGTCGTCCGTCACTATCACATCGCTGTCGCTGGTCACCAGGATCTCGCCGCGCGCCACCTCCGCCATCCGGTAGAACGAATACGCCGGAGGATTCGCCCACGGTGGCTCGCCGTTCAACACAATCTGCGAATCCCGTTCCGGATGCCGCGCCATCACTCGCCGCGCCACTGCAATCGCCGCGTCGTCCTCGTGATCCACCGCAAACAACACCTCGAACGCGGGATATCGCTGGGTGAAAAAGCTCTCCAGGTTTTCTTCCAGTTGCGGTTCCAACCCGTGCAGCGGCTTCAGCAGGGAAACAAACGGAAGCTGCGCGTCGGAGAGGGTGGCTTCAAATGCCTCCTGCTCCCTGGCAATCGCGTGAAACCGCCGCGTGCCCAGCAGCGCCATTCCCAGGAATACGCTGGAAGACAGCGTGCCCATTGCTGCAACCGCGGCGATCGAAATTGCCAGCCACACCATAGCTCTTATCTTTTATCTTTCCGCCGCCGCATCGTGTTGCACAATGAAGCGCGCCGCTGCCGCCAGGTCGTCAAACACATAATCGGGAGCCGCGCCGTAGCGCCGGTCCCGTCCGCCGATGCCGGTACGCACCAGCACCGGGCGCACGCCGCAATTGTATGCCGTCTGCACGTCGCCGGTGCGGTCGCCGATCAGCCAGCTTGCGCCCAGGTCAAGATTCAACTCGCTCGCCGCCTGGCGCACCATGCCGCCGCCCGGCTTGCGGCACTCGCACTCCAACTTCAACTCCGGCCGTTCGCCCGCAAAGCCTTTGTCCGGGTGATGCGGACAATAGTAAATACCGTCCAAAAACGCTCCCTCGCGGCTCAACTCCATCTCCATGTGGTCGTGGATGCGGCGCAGTCCCGCCGAGGTCAGGTCGCCGCGCGCAATCACCGGCTGGTTCGTAATCACCACCATGCGGTAGCCCGCCTCGCGCAACCTGCGGATGGCCGCCGCCGAGCCAGGGATCAGCTTCATCTGCTCGGGGCGGGTCAGGTAGGAGATTTCTTCGTTGATGGTGCCGTCGCGGTCCAGGAAAATCGCCGGACGCCGCACCTCCAGGCTGCCACGCTCGACCACGCCGGAGCGTACGTCCGCCTCCACTCGCTCCAACCGCTCCGGCGTGCCCGCGTCCTTGATGTACTCCGGGCTGCGGTATCCGTGCAGATGCACCTGCTCCCGCAGCCAGCGCGGAAACACATCCTTGGCAAAATCCAGTCCCGCCGCGGGCACCGCAACTCCGCGCAGCGCCGAAGCCTTCAGAACGTACAACGCCGCGTTGACCTGGTTCGGCAGCACTTCGCCCGCCGGGTGGGGATAGCCATGGATCGCGATCACGCGCCCGTGTTCATCACTTTCCACCAGGTCGGAATCCTGGGGATGATCGTTGGGATGGAGAAACAGTGTGGCCGCCGCGCCGCTGGCCGTGTGGGCCGCATAAAAGCGGGTCAAGTCCACGTTTACCATGGTGTCGCCGTAGAGCACCAGGAACTCGTCCGGCAGTTGATCCAGGGCCGCCACAACCGCGCCCGCTGTACCCAGCGGCGCTGCTTCGGTAATGCAGCGGACCGCAAGCCCCCAGCGCTCTCCGTTGCCGCAGAACTCCGAGGTGGCTGCCGCGCCATAGCCGCACAGAACCGACACCTGCTCCACATGGTGCCGCGCCAGCAGCTCGAACTGATACTCCAGCAGGGCCTTGCCGTTCACCGCCACCAGCGCCTTCGGCAATCCCTGGCTGAGCGTGGCCAGCCGGGTGCCTTTACCGCCGGCCAGTATGACTGCTTTCACGTTCCGTGCCTTTCTTTTGCCCGCTCGCCTTACAGCCCGGAATGGGTTTGGAACGCTTCATCCCCGCGCTCCGGGTCCAGCGTCGTCGGATTGTAGAAAACGATCTTGCTGCCCTCGCGCTCAAAGCTGAAGGGAACCTGCCGCAACCCGCTGAGGGACTGCTTCACCGCCGCCTGCCGTTCCCGGGGCACATATAGCAGCAGAAAACCGCCGCCACCGGCGCCCAGAATCTTTCCACCCAGCGCCCCAGCCCGGCGCGCAGCCTCATACCAGCCGTCGATCGCAGGATTGGTGATGCCGTCTGTCAGGCTGCGTTTCAGCAGCCAGCTTTCGTGCAGAATTTCACCCACGCCGTCCGGGTTGCCGCCCTCCAACTCCCGCCGCAACACGTGGGCAAGCTCCACCATGCGATGCATCTTTTCGATCGCCGCGCGCTGTTCGCCCAGTACCTGGGTCTGCTCTTTCAGAATCTCCGCCGCGCTCCGCGTAATTCCCGTGTAGAACATCAGCAAGTTGCGCTGCAACTCTTCCAGCGTCTGGGTGCGGCAGATCAAGGGTTCCACCTTCACCGAGCCGTCGGGATGGAAGTGGTACATGCGCAGATCGCCAAACGCCGCCGCAAACTGGTCCTGCTTGCCGATGGGATCGCCGCACAGGTTGATTTCCACGTGGCACGCCTGTTCCGCCAGAACCTGCGGCGAAACGTGCCGTCCCTGGTAGGCATACAGCCCGTTCAGCAGTCCCACGGTAAACGAACTGGACGAGCCCAGCCCGCTGCCCCTGGAAGGAATGTCGGCGTGCGAGGTGATTTCGATTCCTTGCCGCGGCCCCAGCATTTCCAGGCAGTGGCGCACAATCGGGTGCCGGATCTCCGCCACTCGTTCCACTTCCTCGGTGCGCGAGTAGCCAATCCGGATATGGCGGTCGAACTTGGTTTGCAGGGTCAGGTAGACGTACTTGTCGATGGTGACGCTCACCACCGCTCCGCCATGCTCGCGGTAATAGCTCTCAATATCGCTACCGCCTCCGGCGAAGCTCAGGCGGCAGGGAGTTTTACTGATGATCATGCCGATCTAGTCCGCAACCTGCACCCGCGCCAGCAGCGGGATTGCGCGCTTCAAGTCCACCACTGCGTGAATCAGCGCCGTGTGCGCCACTTCCACAATGCCGTATTCGCACACCCCCACGTAAAAATTCACCTCGCCCAGCGCGCGCAGCGGATTATCCGCCCGGAAGCCGCTCACGGTGATCACCTGGCAGCCAATCTCACGCGCCACTTCAACCGCGCGCAGAATGTTCGGCGACGCCCCGGAACTGGAGATGGCAAACAACACGTCGCCCCGGCGCGCGTGAAACTCCAATTGCTTGGCGAAGACTTCCTCGTAGCCGAAGTCGTTGCCCAGGCAGGTCAGTGCCGCCGCGTCGTTGAAGCACATGGCCGCCATGCCGCCGTTCTTGCTGAAATCGATCGCCATATGGCTGGCGATGCCGGCCGAGCCGCCGTTGCCGATGAACATCAGTTTGCCGCCGCGCTCGGTTGCTTCCATGGCAATTTCCAGGGTGCGCTCATAGGCCTCGGCGCGGTTCAGTATACGGCCCTCGACCCCGGTGCATTCAATCTTCGCCAGAGCGTCGCACAGCTCTTCAAAATACAGGTCCACGTGACTTTTCAAACGTAGCCCTCCCGTGGGCTTCTCAATCTGGGGTTTCCATGCCGCTCTTTATCTGCATTATATAGTAAGGCTGTCGTTCCAAGGGCGCGGAAAACGGGGGAAGTGATCGGCCTCCGGACAGGGCCGGTTCCATTCACGCCCGCTTTTGGCTCGAGTAGGCTTTGGGTTCTGCTCCGGTTTCCGGCCTACATACAAAACGCCAGAAGCTTTCGCCCCTGGCGTTCTCTCAACCGTAACGTTTACGCGAAGATCTCGCCCGGCAAGCTGTTCAGCGTGCGCGACTTCAACGTGTTTGTGTTCCTGCGCGCGGCGGTGATCGGAATCGGCATCTTGCGGTCCGCCGACACCTTCATCTTGCCCAGTTCCTTGCGCTCGATGTGCAGCTTGAGCGTGCGCTCAAAGCGCCGCAATTCGATCATCTCGGCGCCGCTCACAATCGAAGTCGCCAGGCCGGAAAGCCCGGCGCGCCCGGTGCGGCCCACGCGATGAATGAAGTCTTCGGCAATCGCCGGCAGATCGTAGTTCACCACGTGTGCAACATCGCTCATGTGCAGGCCGCGCGCGGCCACGTCGGTGGCAACCAGTACCTGGATTTTGCCTGCTTCAAAGCCGGCCATGGCCGCCGAGCGCTGGCTCTGGGTGCGGTCGCCGTGAATCATGGACGCGGCGAACCCGTCGCGTATCAGATCCTTCGCCAGCCGCTCCGTACCGCGCTTGGTGCGGGCAAAGATCAGCGTCTTGCCGCTCTCGTTATAGAGCAGTTCGCGCAGAACGTTTCCCTTCTGCATGGCCGGAACCTCATACGCCTGCAACTGGACGGATTCCGCCGGCTTCAGCACGTTGCCCAGCGCGATCCGGACTGCCGAGTGGGTGTTCTGCAACACCAATCCCTGCACCGACTTTTCCAGCGTCGCGGAAAAGCACAGAGTCTGCCGGTCCGCGGGCAGTGCGCCCAGGATGCGCTGGATCGCAGGTAAAAAGCCCATGTCCAGCATCCGGTCCACTTCGTCCATCACCAGCACGCGCACGCTGCGCAGATCGACGATCCGCCGCCGCATGTAATCTTCCAGCCGTCCCGGCGTGGCGACCACCATCCGAGCTCCCGCGCGCAGGGCGCGGATTTGGACTTTCTCGCTCAGTCCGCCAATGACCAGCGCGGCCGGCGGAGCTTTCTTCGAACGCAGCGCTTCATACTGCTCATGGACCTGAATGGCCAGCTCGCGCGTGGGCACAAGCACCAGCGCATTGATTTTTCCCGCTGGCGTCGCTGCCAGCATTTCCATCACCGGGATCACGAAGGCCAGCGTCTTACCGGTGCCGGTCTGCGCCGTCGCAATCACGTCCTTGCCTGCAAGGGCCGGCGGAATTGCCTGAATCTGAACTGGGGTGGGGTTTACAAAGTTTCCTGCCGCAAGCGCCTGTTGTAGTTGCGCCTGGAGCGGCATTTCCTGAAATGTACTCACTATGGTTGTCTTCTTCTCTTTCTTTTACTTACTGTGCGCGCGAGTTGGATGTGTGCGCGCGGAAACACATATCCTGCAATTTATGTCGGGAGGAGATTTTGAGGTGGAATCGCAGTGTTACCCGGCGGGGTCAACTCAGAATCGCGCATCCAACTTCGCGAGATACTGTATGCATAGTATCACAAAGCTCTGTGACGTCATCCCGGAATCCGCTTTTGCCGCCCGGAAGGATGTACCAGAAAGCGAATCCCCTTGGTTAACTTGTTGATAAGTCAGTCAATCGTTCCGCACTTGCTCGAACGATGTACCAATGTAGCAAAATTGGTTTCCCAACGATTAACAAGTCGGTACATCGTCTGCAAGATTCTATCTTCCGCCGCGCCGCTGTTTTTTTGGCGGCAAACCGGTGTGCCGGTTAATCTCGCCGTTGACTCTGGCTTAAATCTCCGGTAATCTTGATACCAAATTATGGTTTCCATGGCTACATCCCCGCTTACAACACCGGCAACCGCCGAGGTACGCACATCGGGCGTACCGAAGCGAATGACCACCGGCAGCGGGGGATAGATAAGGCAATCTTAAACAGCCCGGATACTACTCACCCGCCAACCAAAGTTACTGAGGCGGGTTTGGTGTTTTTTGGCTGAAGTTTCCAGCGCATCGTTGCAGAAGAAGGATGTGCACCCAAACGGGAGAGCAATGCGAGACAACGAGGAACAGCACGAATCGGATCAGCAGCAACAGTACGCCAATGGATTGCCGTCGGCACGGGGTCTTTACGATCCGGCCAACGAGCATGATGCCTGCGGCCTCGGATTCGTCGCCAGCATTCGCGGCGAGAAGAGCCACTTCATCGTGGAGAAGGGAATCGAGGTGCTCACCCATCTGGAGCACCGCGGAGCCAGTGGTTGCGATCCCGAGACCGGCGATGGCGCGGGCGTGCTGATTCAGATTCCGCATGAGTTTTTTGCGCGCGAGTGCGCCGCCATGGGCATGACCCTGCCCGAACCCGGCGGCTACGCGGTCGGCATGGTGTTTCTCCCCGTGGGCAAACTGGAGCGCCTGCAATGCGAGGGCGTGGTCGAGAAGATCATCGGTGAAGAAGGACTGGAAGTGATGGGCTGGCGGGACACGCCTGTGGATCCCAGTGCTATCGGTCGCGTGGCGCGCGGCTCGCAGCCCTACATCGAGCAGATCATTCTCAAGACCATCGAGCCCCTGGCGGAAGCCGACTTCGAACGAAAGCTCTACATCGTGCGGCGGCGCATTGAAAATGAAATCGCCCATGCTGAAATCGAAGGCCGCGCCAACTTCTATCTTCCCTCGCTCTCCTGCCGCACCATCGTATACAAGGGTCTGCTGCTCGCTCCCCAGATCACCAAGTTCTATCCCGAACTGACCGATCCGCTGGTAAAGAGCGCACTCTGTATGGTCCACCAGCGTTTCTCCACCAACACCTTTCCCAGTTGGGCTCTTGCCCATCCCTATCGCCTCGTTGCCCACAACGGTGAAATCAACACCATCAAGGGGAACATCATCTGGATGAACGCCCGCCAGCGCCTGCTGGAGTCTCCCTTGTTTGGCGAGGACCTGAAGAAGGTTTTCCCGGTCATTGCACCGGGCGGCAGTGACTCCGCTTCGCTGGATAATGCCGTGGAGATGCTGTTGCGTGCGGGACGCGAACTGCCGCACGTAATGGCCATGTTGATTCCAGAAGCCTGGTCGCGCAATCCGCACATGGACGCCTCCAAGCGCGCATTCTACGAATATCACGCGTCGCTGATGGAGCCCTGGGACGGTCCCGCATCGCTGGCCTTTACCGATGGCCGCGTGATTGGCGCAACCCTGGATCGCAACGGCCTGCGCCCAGGCCGCTACGTGGTAACCACCGACGACCTGGTGGTGCTTGCCTCCGAGGCCGGCGTGCTGGAGTTTGCCCCCGAGCGCATCAAGTACAAGGGCCGGCTGCAGCCGGGCCGCATGTTCCTGGTAGACACCGTTGCCGGCCGCATCATCAGCGACGATGAGATGAAAGAGCAACTCGCCTCCCGCCAGCCTTACGCGGAATGGATCCGACAGAAACAAATCACCATGGAGCAGCTCCCCGAGCCTACGCGCGTGCACGCCCGCAGCCACGAGACCATCATCGCGCGCCAGCGTGTCTTCGGTTACACGGAAGAGGACCTCAAGATCATCATGGAGCCGATGGCGCGCACCGGTGAGGAGCCCAGTGGCTCCATGGGCGCCGACACGCCGCTGGCCTGTCTTTCCGACCGGCCGCAACTGCTGTTCAATTATTTCAAGCAACTCTTCGCGCAGGTCACCAACCCGCCCATCGATCCCATTCGCGAGGATCTGCTGATGTCGCTGACCAGCTACATCGGGACCGAGCGCAACATTCTCGATGAGACTCCGCTGAACTGTCACACCCTCAAGTTGCCGCAGCCGGTGCTGACCAATCGCGACCTGGAGAAACTGCGCCGTGTTTCCAGCGGCGACCTGCTGGCGGCCACCCTGTCTTCGGCGTTCCGCGTGGATGAGGATGGGCTGGGACTCAAGCGCGGACTCGACGGGCTATGCCGCCGCGCCTCGCTGGCCGTGGAGTCCGGCTACACGTTGCTGATTATTTCCGACCACGGCGTCGACAAGGAGTACGCTCCCATCCCTTCGCTGCTGGCCCTGGCCGCCGTGCACAACCATCTGGTGCAGGAAGGTTCGCGCACCAAGATCGCCTTGATCGTCGAGAGCGGCGAACCGCGCGAGGTGATGCACTTCGCACTCCTGATCGGATATGGCGCCAGCGCGGTGAATCCTTACCTGGCGATCGAAACCCTGGAGGACATGGTGCGTCGCGGCCTGCTGCCGCCTGAGATCACGGCCCAGAAGGCGGTGAACAACTTCGTCAAGGCCATCAATAAAGGATTGCTGAAGACCTTCTCGAAGATGGGCATCTCCACCCTGCAGAGCTATCGCGGCGCGCAGGTCTTTGAAGCCATCGGCCTCAATCGCGACCTGGTGCGGTCCTATTTTTCCGGCACCGTCTCCCGCATCGAGGGAGTTGGACTGGACGTCATCGCACGCGAATCGGTTCTGCGCCACGAGTACGGCTTCCGCCCGCGCACCTCATCGGAACTCGATTTGGAGGTCGGCGGCGCGTATCGCCACCGCGTCGAAGGCGAGTACCACCTGGTCAATCCGGCGACCATCAGCAAGTTGCAACATGCGGTGCGCCAGAACAACCCGAAGACCTTCCAGGAATATACCGATCTCATCGATCTGGAAAACAAGCAGCTCTGCACCTTGCGCGGACTGCTGCGACTGAAGGAACTCGATAAACCGCTGCCGCTTGAGGAAGTAGAGCCGGCCAAGGAAATTGTAAAGCGCTTCGCCACCGGCGCCATGTCCTTCGGCTCCATCAGCAAGGAGGCGCATGAGACCCTTGCCATTGCCATGAACCGCATCGGAGGACGGAGCAACACCGGGGAAGGCGGCGAGGATGCGGAGCGCTTCAAGGCCGATAAATCCGGCGATCTGCGGCGCAGTTCGGTCAAGCAGGTGGCCTCGGCGCGCTTCGGCGTCACCGCGCACTACCTGGTGAATGCCGACGAGTTGCAGATCAAGATGGCGCAAGGCGCCAAGCCCGGCGAGGGCGGACAGTTGCCGGGGCACAAGGTGGACGAGGTAATCGCGCGCCTGCGCCACTCGACTCCGGGCGTCACCCTGATTTCGCCGCCGCCGCATCACGACATTTACTCCATTGAAGATCTGGCCCAGTTGATTTACGACCTCAAGAACGTGAACCCGCAGGCGCGCATCAGCGTCAAGCTGGTCTCGGAAGTAGGCGTGGGCACGGTTGCCGCAGGCGTTGCCAAGGCGCACGCCGACGTGGTGCTGATCAGCGGTGACAGCGGTGGCACGGGCGCTTCGCCGCTCAGTTCCATCAAGCACGCCGGGATCCCTTGGGAGCTGGGACTGGCCGAGACGCAACAGGTGCTGCTGCTCAACGACCTGCGCAGCCGCATCCGGGTGCAGACCGACGGCAAGCTGCAGACCGGGCGCGACGTGGTGATTGCCGCCCTGCTCGGCGCCGAGGAGTTCGGTTTTGCCACCATGCCCCTGGTTACCATGGGATGCATCATGATGCGCAAGTGCCATCTCAACACGTGTCCCGTCGGCATTGCCACGCAAGACCCGGTGCTGCGCGCGCGATTTACCGGGCAGCCCGAGCACGTCATCAACTTTTTCTTCTTCCTCGCCGAACAGGTGCGCGGATACATGGCGCGCCTCGGCTTCCGTACCTTCGACGAGATGGTGGGGCGCGTCGATCGCCTGGAGGCTCGCGTGGCCAGCGATCACTGGAAGGCCAAGGGCATCGATCTATCGACGATACTCTATTCTCCCGCGCTGCCCACTCGCGTTGCCCGGCACTGCATTCACGCGCAGAACCATGGACTGGAAACCGCGCTCGACCATGAATTACTCGGCGCGGTGAAACTGGCGCTGGAAGAAGCCCAGCCGGTCGATGTGTCATTCAGGATTAAGAACGTGCATCGCTCGGTGGGAACCATGCTGAGCGGCGAGGTGGCGCGCCGGTATGGAGCCGAGGGGCTGCCCGACGAAACCATCCGGCTGCGCTTCAACGGTTCGGCCGGCCAGAGTTTCGGCGCATTCCTTGCCAAGGGGATTTCGATGACCCTGGAGGGCGAAGCCAACGATTACGTGGGCAAAGGCCTCTCCGGTGGCCGCATCGCGGTGTATCCACCGCGCGAATCACGCTTCCGCCCGGAGGAGAACATCGTTGTTGGCAATGTCGTACTCTACGGCGCCACCAGTGGCGAGGCGTATTTCAGCGGCATCGCCGGGGAACGCTTCGCGGTGCGCAACTCGGGCGCAACCGCCGTGGTCGAGGGAGTCGGCGATCACGGCTGTGAGTATATGACCAAAGGGGTGGTAGTGGTGCTGGGGCGCTGCGGCAGAAACTTTGCGGCCGGCATGAGCGGCGGCATTGCCTACGTCTATGACGAGCTCGGAGACTTCCATGACAAGAGCTGCAACCTCGCCTCGGTCGACCTGGAGCCGGTGATGGGTGCCGAGGATGTGCGCATTCTTACGGCGCTGGTCGAGGAGCATGCGCGCCGCACCGGGAGCCCGCAGGCCAAGAGAATTCTCAACAACTGGACGTCCGTGCTCTCGCATTTCGTCAAGGTTTATCCGCACGAACTGAAGCGGGTGCTGGGAGTGGAACGCAGGGCAACGCCTTACAGCGGCGGGGTCCGCGAGAGAGTGGCCGTTGCGGCCGTGGAGGTGCAGCGTGGGTAAGCCAACTGGGTTCATGGAATTTGAAAGAGCGCTGCCAGGCCGGCGCGCGCCGGAAGAACGGGTCAAGGACTGGTTCGAGATTTACCAGGAGTTTCCGCGCTCCAGCGTGCAGCAGCAAGGCGCACGCTGCATGGAGTGCGGGGTGCCTTTCTGCCACACCGGCTGCCCGGTCAACAATCACATCCCAGACTGGAACGATCTGGTCTACCGCGGGCGCTGGGAAGAAGCGGTGCGCCGGTTGCATACCACCAACAATTTTCCGGAGTTCACCGGACGCATCTGCCCCGCGCCCTGCGAGGCAGCCTGCGTGCTGGGAATCAACCAGCCTCCGGTCACCATCAAGCAGATCGAGAAGACCATTGTCGAGCGCGGCTGGGAAGAGGGATGGATTCATCCGGAGCCCGCGCCCCAGCGCAGCGGCAAGAAGGTTGCGGTGATTGGCTCGGGGCCTGCGGGACTGGCGGCCTCGCAGCAGTTGAGCCGCGCCGGACACGCGGTGACCTTGTACGAAAAGGCGGACCGCATCGGCGGCCTGCTGCGCTACGGCATTCCAAACTTCAAGCTGGAGAAGCACCTGATCGATCGCCGACTGGCGCAGATGGAAGCCGAAGGCGTCAAGTTTGTCACCAGCGCGCATGTCGGCGTAAACGTGGATGTGGAGCAGTTGCGCAAGGAGTTCGACGCCATCGTGCTTTCCGGCGGCTCCGAGTCGCCGCGCGATCTCAAAGTGCCTGGGCGGGATCTCAAGGGCATTCACTTCGCCATGGAATTTCTGCCGCAGCAAACCCACCGCGTGCTCGGCGATACGGTGTCTCCCGAGGTCTCCATTCTTGCCACCGGAAAGAAAGTTGTCATCATCGGCGGCGGTGACACGGGAGCCGACTGCCTGGGTACGTGTTTGCGCCAGGCAGCGGCCAGCGTGCGCCAGTTTGAGATCATGCCCAAGCCGCCGGATACGCGCTCCGGACTGACCCCGTGGCCCCTGTGGCCATTGCAACTGCGCACCGAAAGTTCGCACGAAGAAGGCGGTACGCGCGAGTGGGGCCTGAACACCTTGCGTTTTGAGGGCGATGGCAATGGAAACGTCGCCCGTCTGCACGTAGTGCAGGTGGGTCCGCCGCCCCGCTTCGAGCCCGTCAGCGGCACCGAGACTACCATTGAAGCTGACTTCGTGCTGCTCGCCATGGGCTTTACCGGGCCGGTCCGCAATGGCATGCTGGAGCAACTTGGAGTTGCTCTGGACCAGCGCGGCAACGTGGCTACCGATGCGCAGAACATGACTTCGGTGGAGGGCGTATTCGCCGCCGGCGACATGAGGCGGGGACAGTCCCTGGTGGTTTGGGCGATTGCCGAAGGGCGCAAGACCGCCGCTGCCGTAGACGCCTATCTGAGTCCGGCCCAGTCTGCCCAGGCGTAGCCGGGCTGGGTTCAAGGTCGGGCGCAAGTAAGAAGACGGCCCTCGGGCCGTCTTCTTAGCATCTGGAAGCAGCAGCCGGGCTAGCGCCTCCAGCCGCCCGAGGTTTCCACGCAATGACTGCGCGCCTGCAGCATCGCCTGTGACTTGCCCACGACATGGGTTGGATGCACTTGCAGGGTCTGGATTCGACAGGGAATGGATTTACGAATGTAAATGTCCGCAAGCAGGGTGCTCACCTCGTCCAGGTCCTGCTGCGCCAACGCAACCACCGAGGGGCCGGCGCCGCTCAGGCAGACGCCGAGCAGGCTGGGATGGCGCAGCTCCAGCGCCTCTTTGAGTCCGGGAACAATGGCGGCGCGGTAGGGCTGATGCAGACGGTCTTCGATCGCCTCGCGCAGTAAAGCAAAATCGGAGGTGCGCAAGGCCTCCAACAGAAAGGCGACGCGCTGCACGTTGAAGATCGCATCGGCCCGGGAGACGATCAACGGCAACACCTCGCGCGAAGCCTTGGTCGCCAGTTGCTGCTCCGGCGTGGCTACCACAATGGCCAGCGACTCCGGCCAGATGGCGCGCAACACGCGCAACGCTCCCGGAACCTGGCAGCTCACGGTGAGTCCGCCGAGCAGGGCCGCCGCAATGTTGTCGGGATGGCCCTCCAGCTCGCAGGCCGCGGTCAGCAGTTCCTGTTCTTCCAGCGCGCCCGCAACCGCTTCAAACAATCGCAGCCCGGCCACGGTGGCGGCAGCGCTGCTGCCCAGGCCGCCTTTCATGGGTATATCGCTCTCCACCTTGATGTCAAGAGAGGGAACTGGAAACCCATGGCGCGCGGCGATGAAGCGGAATGCGCGGTCGATATAGTTCTCGCCGTCCAGGCGCTGATTGACGAATTCAAAGCGCAAATCGCCCTCGCCCGGCGCCAGGCGGATGTGCAGTGTGAGGTAGAGTTGAACCGCCACGGCGAGCGTGTCAAAGCCCGGCCCGAGATTGGCGATCGATCCCGGCACGCGTATGACAACCTCGTCTTCATGAGTGCGCATGGTTTTCCTCCCGCTGATGAGCGCGGATAATGAAGTTGGTATCCTTCAAGGCGTGACCGGTGAGGATGGCGACCACGCTGGCCTGCTCGGGAATGCTGTTGCCGGCGCGCAATTTGCGCAGCCCGGCCACGGTGGCTGCCGAGGCTGGTTCGCAGCCGATGCCGTCGCGCCCGATCACCTCTTTTGCTTCGGCAATCTCTTCGTCGCTTACGTCGAGCACCTGGCCGCCGGTGTTCCGCACGCCACGCAACGACTTTTTCCACGAGCGCGGATTGCCGATGCGGATGGCTGTTGCAATGGTTTCGGGCTCGGCCACCGGGGTCAGTTCCGCGGCGCCGTCGCGCCAGAGTTGCGCAAACGGATTGGCGCCCGCAGCCTGCACCACGATCATGCGTGGCGCCCTGTCAATGAGTCCAAAGCGCAGCAACTCGTCAAAGGCCTTGCCGAAGGCGGCGGAGTTGCCCAGGTTGCCGCCCGGAACCACAAGATAGTCGGGCGCTTTCCAGTCAAGCTGATCGAGCAGCTCGAACATCGTCGTTTTCTGGCCCTCGATGCGGAACGGATTGATTGAGTTCAGGAAGTAGATTCCCTCGCCAGTCTTTTCCAGCAGGGTGTTGAGCGCGTCGTCAAAGCTGCCTTCGATCTCCACCACCTCGGCGCCAAAGTCCAGCGCCTGCGCCAGCTTGTTCAGCGACACCTGCCCGGCGGGAAGATAGACGCGGGCGGTCAATCCGGCGCGCGCCGCGTAAGCGGCCAGCGACGCCGCCGTATTTCCCGTCGAGGCGCAGGCCACAACCCGCGCACCGGCATGCACCGCCTCGGTCATGCCCACGGTCATGCCCAGGTCTTTGAAGCAGCCCGTGGGATTCCATCCAAGATGTTTGAATTGCAGATCGCTGAGGCCGGCAAACGCGGCCGTCTTGTGTCCCCGCACCAACGGCGTGTTGCCCTCGCCGAGACTTACGATTTCACGAGCAGGATAGGCGGGAAGAAATTCGCGATAGCGCCAGACGCCGCTGATATCGCGAGGATCGCGCGATCTGCGGCGCTCGCTCCAGAGTTCTTTCAGGGCCGCGGCAGCCAGGGCGGGAGCGTCCACATCGACCTCGAGCAGTCCAGCGCAGGCAGGACAAGCCAGCGCGGCTGCGTGCAGGTCGAGCCTGGTGGCGCAAGCAGGATCAAAACAGCGGAGTTGCATTAGAGCTCCTTGGTAAGAATCGGCATGGTCAGGGGCTTCCGGACCATAAAATCGAAGGTGCGAATTTTAGCCATCGCGGCTTCCAGTTGTTCCGACGTGCACTGTTCCAGGGTGACCACAAAGGGAAGCGAGTCCTTGTCAAAACCGGGCTTCTGCAGCAGCGCGTCAATGTTGATGTCGTGCGCCGCCAGCGCATTGGCGATGGCCGCCACAATTCCCGGACGGTCACGCACGGTGAAGCGGAGGTAGTGCTCGGAGGCAAAGTTCCCGCTCACCGGAAGCACTTCGGTTGCCACCGGCGTGCGCGCGTTCCTGCCGGCGCGTCCGCGCGCAATGTTCAGAAGATCGCTGACCACGGCCACTGCCGTCGAGTGTCCGCCCGCGCCGTGTCCGCTGAATGCGGTCTGGCCGCCGTACTTGCCGCTGGAAAGTACAAGGTTCAAACTGCCGGTGATGTGCGCCATCGGCGACTCGATGGGAACCAGCGCGGGCTGCACCGAGGCGTAGATATGTCCATCGCGGCGGGCGGCGCGCGAGATCTGCCGGATGGTGCAGCCGAGCTCGTGCGCGTAGGTGAAGTCCACCGCTTCAATGCTGCGGATCGAGGTGCAGGGAATCTGCTCGGGCTGCACCACCGCGTTCAGGCCGATGCGGGTGAGGATGACAAGCTTGGCGCGTGCGTCGAAGCCATCGACATCATCGGTGGGATCGGCTTCGGCGAAGCCCGCGCTTTGCGCTTCCGCCAGCGCCGACGCAAACGATGCGCCCTCGCGCTCAACCTTGGTGAGAATGTAGTTGCAGGTTCCGTTCAATATGCCGCAGACCTTGTACAGTTGGTCGCCTGCCAGTCCTTTCTGCAGTGCATCGAGGACCGGAACGCCGCCGGCGACCGAGGCTCCATAGGAGATGGCGCCACCGTGTTGGCGGGCCAGCGCCGATAGCTGCGGCCCATGTTGGGCAATCAACTTTTTGTTCGCCGTCACCACGGACTTGCCCGCCTCCAGCGCGCGCGAAATCCAATCGTGTGCCGGATCGATGCCGCCAACCAGCTCCACCACGATATCGGCATCGGAGGCCAGCACCTGCTCCACGTCGCTGGACCAGAGCACGTCCTCGGCCACCCAGTCCACGCGCTTGCGCTCCACGTCGCGATTGAAAACGTGGGTCAATCGCAGAGGTGAGTGCGCGGGTTGATCGCAAAGGATGCGCGCAACCGCCGAGCCGACGGTGCCAAAGCCGAGGATGGCAATTTTCAGCACGCGAGGCCGCGGGGCGGAAGCCGGAACGAATGCAGTGGGAGTAGCCAATCTGTTCTCCAATCCTTTTTGAGGTCTGGCATCCATTATGCCTGTGCCGCTTCGCGCGCTGCCAGGGTCTTGGCGGGCGAGGGCGCGCCCGCTGGCAGTTCGAAGAGGTGGCGATGCAGTTGCTGCACCGACTTCAACGCATCTTTATCGTCCACCACAAAGCTCACGCTGATTTCAGACGAGCCCTGGGCGATCATGCGAATGTTAATTCCCGCGCCGGCAAGCACGCCAAATACCTTGGAGGCGATGCCAACCCGTCCGCGAATGTTCTCGCCCACCAGGCAGACGATTGCCATCTCCGGCTGGAAATCAACTTCGCCCAGCGCCTCCAGCTCACCGGTCAGCTTCACCAGCTCGCGGCTACCTTCCACTGCCACCGACGCGCTGGCCCCGGAGATGGCGACAATCTCACTTTGCAGATGATGCCATCGCAGCAGGCTGAACAAGTCATCCAGAAAGCGCAGGGAGCCAACGTCACTGGGCGCGCGCACATTGAACACCGAGATGTTGCGTTTAACGGCAATGGCGCGGAAAGCCGCTGGACCGTGCGCGGCGGAAGCACGGATGATGGTGCCCGCTTCGTCAGGCTTGTGCGAGTTGAGAACCGCGACTGGAATATCATGCTCCACCGCAGGCAGCAGGGTGGACGGATGCAGTACCTTGGCGCCGAAGCAGGCCAGTTCCGTCGCCTCACGGAAGCTGATCTCCTCAATCCGCTGCGCCTTGGGGCAGATGCGCGGATCGGTGGTCAGAATGCCGCTGACGTCGGTCCAGATCTCGATGCGATCCGCCATCAGCGCGGCGCCAATGATGGCCGCGGAATAGTCCGAACCGCCGCGTCCCAGGGTTGTGATTTCGCCGGACTCGCTGCTTGCAATAAATCCGCCAAGGACGGGAACCAGCCCCTGCTCCAACAAACCTGGGATCAATTCCAGAAGTTTGCCGCGAGTATCGGCTGCCCGAGGCGTGGCGGCGGGGTGGCGCGCGTCGGTAACGATCAGCTGGCGCGCGTCGGCGTGCCGCGAGGGAATTCCAAGCGCCGCGAAAGCCGCCGCAACCAGCACGCTGCTAAGCACTTCGCCGTAGGTGAGCATGTGCGATTGCTGCCCTGGCGAGGCTGATCCCTGCGCCACGATCTGCGCCACCAGGGCGGCAACTTCCGCCAGACGCGCGTCGAGCTCTTCGCTAAATGCCGCTGCCTGCGCCGGGTCCAGCATCTCGTCGGCCGCCAGCAGATGGCGGGAGCGAATCGCCTCCAGCAACGCCAGCGCAGTGCTTTCTTCGCCCCGTGAAGCGGCCTCCCAGACCAGCACCAGCTTATCGGTCACGCCGCCCATGGCGCTTACCACCACCAGCGGCTGCTGCGCCAGGCGTGAGGCGACAATCTCCGCGACCCGCCGAATGGCCGTCGAATCCTGTACCGAGCTGCCGCCAAATTTCATCACTATCATTACCGGCTCCTTGAAAGTGTTGCGAAACACAAAGAACCCATCGTCTGCCGGACGATGGGTTCTTGAAGGGTGCGAATCAGTTTGTTTTAGCTGATCTCTTCGCGAAACTCACATGCGCCCGGGGACAGCACTGTAGTTGTGCCTGTCATTACTGTCCGGGATGGCTTTGTAATTCGCATGTAAGTGTCTTCGACGATAACCGAAGCATGCTCGCGTGTCAAGCGAGGAGTGCGGAATGGCAGCCTCCGGGCGGAGAAACATCCCGGCCGCGGGAAGTGCGTTCGCTAACGGATTATTTTGCCGCAACAATCGAGCTTACGGTCAGCGTCTTGCCGTTCAAATCGCCGCTGACGGTTGCCTTCTGGCCGGCCAGCGCGCTTACCTCCGCGCTCTTGCCATCCAGAATGTAGAGCTGATCGTTGACCAGCACGGCGAACTTTGCGCCGTGCTTCACACAGGCACGGGTACACTCGGCACCGGACTTGCCCGCCATCATATGCTTCCCGCCGCACATGTCATCGGTGATGATGCCGGTCAGGGTCGTGGTGGCGGCCATCGCGGGAATCGCGCAGAGGCCCGTGAGAATCATCAAACATGCCAACATCTTTTTCATTGCGTCTCTCCTTTTTTGGCGCCATCGCAGAGTGCATCGCAGCCAGGCATTCCCTGGTCGCCTCGGCGCGCCGCCGCGGGCCGGAGTTTCCGGCTCCAGTTCCAGTTGGCTCACAACCACGCTTGAACCAGCGCCGCCTGTGCCAAGTATATGCCCGAACCCGCCCGTCGCGCCCTGTCCTTGCCGTCGCCCATTTGCCCCCGCAAAAAAGCCCCGCGCTTTCGCGCAGGGCTCTCTCTTTCTGCGTTGGCAGAAGTTTAGTACATGCCGCCCATGCCGCCGCCGTGCTGCGCAGGAGCTTCCGACTTCGGTTCCGGAATCTCGGCGATCAGGGCTTCGGTGGTTAGCATCAGGGCCGCAATCGAGCCTGCGTTCTGCAGGGCGGTGCGGGTTACCTTGGTTGGATCGATCACGCCAGCCTTCACCAGGTCAACAAACTCGCCGGTCTGGGCGTTGTAACCGTAGGAGTGGTCCTTGTGGTCGCGAATCTTGCCGATGACCACTGCACCCTCTTCGCCAGCGTTGGCGACGATCTGGCGGAGTGGCTCTTCCAGAGCGCGCTTCACGATGTTGGCGCCGATCTGCTCGTCGCCTTCCAACTTGAGAGCATCAACCGCCGGAATGCAGCGGATCAGGGCAACTCCGCCGCCCGGAACAATGCCTTCCTCAACTGCGGCGCGGGTTGCATGCATGGCGTCTTCCACACGAGCCTTCTTTTCCTTCATTTCGGTCTCGGTGGCTGCGCCGACCTTGATCACTGCAACGCCGCCCACGAGTTTCGCCAAGCGTTCCTGGAGCTTCTCGCGGTCGTAGTCGCTGGTGGTCTTTTCGATCTGGGCGCGAATTTCCTTCACCCGGCCGGAGATGTCCTCAGCCTTGCCGCTGCCTTCGACGATGGTGGTGTTGTCCTTGTCGATGGTGACTTTCTTGGCCTGGCCAAGATCGGCAAGGGTGATGTTCTCCAGCTTCAGGCCAAGGTCTTCCGTGATGGCCTTGCCGCCGGTCAGAATCGCAATGTCCTGCAGCATCGCCTTGCGGCGGTCGCCAAAGCCAGGAGCCTTGACGGCGGCAACGTTGAGCGTGCCGCGCAGCTTGTTGACCACCAGCGTGGCCAGCGCCTCGCCGTCGATGTCTTCGGCAATGATGACCAGCGGACGGCCGCCCTTGGCAACCTGCTCGAGCAGCGGCAGAAGGTCCTTCATGCTGCTGATCTTCTTTTCGTGAATCAGGATGACGGCGTTTTCCAGAACCGCTTCCATGCGCTCGGCATCGGTCACAAAGTAAGGCGAAAGGTAGCCGCGGTCAAACTGCATGCCTTCGACCACTTCCAACTGCGTCTCCATGGTCTTGGCTTCTTCCACGGTGATGACGCCATCCTTGCCGACCTTCTTCATCGCTTCGGCGATGATGTGGCCAATGGTCTCGTCATTGTTGGCGGAGATGGTGCCCACCTGGGCAATCAGCTCTTCGCGGTCCACATCCTTGCTCAGTCCATCGAGCGCGCCGGTACCCTTGATATGACTGCCGTCTTTGTCGGTCGTGCCGTTGACGGCGGCAATGGCCTTTTCGATGCCACGCTTCAACGCCATCGGGTTGGCTCCGGCGGCAACGGTCTTCACACCTTCACGGAAGATTGACTGGGCCAGAACGGTCGCGGTCGTGGTGCCGTCGCCGGCGATGTCGCTGGTTTTGCTGGCGACTTCTTTTACCATCTGCGCGCCCATGTTCTCCAGGTTGTCCTTCAGCTCAATTTCCTTCGCCACGGTCACGCCATCTTTGGTAATGAGCGGCGAACCAAATTTCTTTTCAATCACTACGTTGCGGCCCTTCGGTCCCAGCGTAGCCTTGACTACATCGGCCAGGGTATTTACGCCGCGGAGGATCGCCTGACGGGAATCCTCACCGTGAACTATCTGCTTTGCCATTGTTAAAAGCTCCTTCGATTCTTAAGTGAACTGCCCCACCGCGCGCTTCGCGCCGCAGGCGGAGGAAAACCAAAAAAACGGCCACAAGGGCCGCCCCAAAAGACTACTTCTCGAGAATGCCGAGGACTTCTTCCTCGCGCATGATCAGCAGCTCTTCGCCATCGATCTTGATCTCCGTGCCGGCATACTTACCGAACAGGATGCGGTCGCCCGCCTTCACGGCCAAGGGGAATACCTTGCCTTCATCGTTGGTCTTGCCCTTGCCGACGGCGATCACTTCGCCCTCCTGCGGCTTGTCTTTCGCGGTGTCGGGAATGATAATGCCGCCACGAGTTGTCTCGGCCTCGGCGATGCGGCTCACGACAATGCGGTCATGTAACGGGGTCAGCTTCGTGGTAATAGCCAGCTTTGGTGCCATTCTGGGAACTCCTTTCGGGATTGAGAGGTACTGTACGGCGAATTGCCGCACCTCAAACGTTGACGGGAAACATCCGCGGAGGATGTTGTTAGCACTCCCGCCATACGAGTGCTAATTTATCCCTTCCGCCCAGCATGTGTCAAGCGCCATGAGTGTAATTCACTCATATTTTACATACGCAGAAACAGAAACCTGGTCTCCCGCTTGCGATCCCCCGGCAAAAACCACTTCGCCGTCCCGCGATGGACGCCGGTAACTGTTTGCAGCAAACCAGGTTGCGCGTACAATGGGCTCATTCCGGGGGCATGCTCGCATGCGCGAGCGGTTCCGGGCAAGGAAGGTCCATGACGAAACTCTCCTCGATGCGATTCGTCGCCATTCTCTCTCTGCTGCTGATTGTGCCGCTGTGCCTTGCGGCGGGAAACAAGAAGAAGGTTCCGGAGCAATTCTGCAGCCTCAACTTCGTTGTCCTCAAGGACTCCAGCGGCAAACCGATCAAGAACGCCAGCGTCATCCTGCACGCCCTGGGCAAGGATGGCAGCCAGGAGAAGGATGGACTCCAACTCAAGACCGACACCGACGGCAAGGCCTCGATTGACGACATTCCCTACGGCAGGTTGCGCGTGCAGGTGGTTGCCCACGGCCTCCAGACCTTCGGCGACGATTTTGACGTGAACCAGCCCACCCAGCAGATTGTGGTCCGCCTCAAGGCTCCGGCCGAGCAAGTGTCCATCTACTGACAAGCCGGACAACGCATGCGGCTGCGCCCATGGGTGCGGCTTCTTTCTTGCGGCGGCGCAACTTCCCTGAGGCGGCGCAAGCAGACGGAAAATAGACCGACTACGCGGTCACCGGCGCCACGCCAGTCTGCTGCCGAGGCCGATTCCCGTGCCGCTCCATGTAGAAACCCAGCAAATCCAGGGCGCTGGCTTCCGAGCCGCCCTTGCCATGCACAGTAAGGGCCTCGATGACGCAGGGACCGCGCAGGTGGCGGGCATTGTGCAGCGCCTCGGTGGCAACCCGGTAGGCCGCAATGGCGTCGTTGGCATCCACACTGAACACCGGTATGCCAAACTCGGCGTAGAGCGTGCGCAGATCAAGCTGCTGACGGCGCCCACGGGTCCAGCCATTCGCCACCACGAAGAGGATGGGGAGTTTGTGGCGCGCCGCAAAACGGAACGAGCTACGGAAATCCTCCCGGGCTTCTGCATGCGTCTCGAGCGCACCGGCGCAGATCACTGCGGCGGCTGTCTCCCGATCGCCAAGCAGCGCGGCGACGGCGGCGATGGTGGCTGCCGCCAGTCTCGCGCCGCTGCTTTTCACCGTCCGGATAGCACTCTTTCGCACCACACGCACGGCGCGCGCCGGGTAGGCCAGGATCACCGGGTCACCTGCCTCTATGGCCAGGCAGACCGCGATCTCCACCACAGCGGCGTCGCTCGCCGTGCCTGGCCGGGCGGGCTTCAGTGCGGTCAGCGCCTCATACATTTGCTGTTGAGCGGAGACGGGCACCAGCGAGAAGCGCTTACTGGCCTGGGCTGTCGCGCGTGTTGGTGCGGGCTTTGGAATCGGCATCTGCGTTGGGTTCCGCCATTGTAACCCATGGCCGGACGAGTTGCGTGCCGCAGCCTGTTGTGCATGGGGCGGGCTTTTCAACACAGGTGTGGAAATTCCGGTGCGGAACCCGCGCGGGGATGCGAATGGGCCTGTATTCATGCGGGGTTCTCCAATCTGCACTGGCCGCAGTGCTGCCTGAACAAATCTCCTTCCGCGCGGAATTCTGCCGCCGGGGATTTACAATCCTGTTTACTGGGCTGGCGGATGGTTTTCAACACATGTGTGGAAATCAAGGGGAAAAGTGCCTCCAGCGCCCCTCCCGGTATTGCATTGATTGGGTCTCCTCCGCTTTGCACAAGCGCCGGTGCGGGCCATTGCCGGAGGCGTGCAGTGGCACTTGGAAGCCGCTGGGGGAAGCAGGGAATCTTGAAGAAACGAATTGATATTGTTCTTGTGGAGCGTGGCCTGGTACCGTCGCGCGAGCGTGCCCAGGCCATGATTCTCGCCGGACGCGTGCTCGTCGATGAGCAGAAGGTTCAAAAGTCCGGGCACGCCGTTGCCGAGGATTGCCAGCTCCGTCTGCTCGGCAGCGACCTCCGCTACGTCAGCCGCGGAGGCCTCAAGCTGGAGGCAGCCATTGCCCACTGGAACATTCCGCTCAAGTCCGCCGTCTGCATGGATGTGGGCGCCTCCACGGGCGGTTTTACCGATTGCATGTTGCAGCACGGCGCTGCCAGCGTGCTGGCCGTCGATACCGGCTACGGCCAGATCGATGCCCGCCTGAGGGCCGATGCGCGCGTCCGTCTCCTGGAAAAAACCAACGCGCGTTATCTCGAAGGCAGCCAGGTTCCCGAGGCGGTCGAGTTTATCGCGATGGATGTATCCTTCATCTCTGCCACGCAGGTGCTGCCGGCCGTCCTCAGCGCGGCTTTTGCCGCCAAGGGACAGTCCCGCCGCGAGCTTGTTCTGCTCGTCAAGCCGCAGTTTGAAGTCGGCCGCGGGCTGGTTGGCAAGGGCGGAATCGTACGCGACGAGGCAGCGCAGCAGGGTGCCGTTGCCAAAGTCCGCCAGGCGGTTGACGGCCTCGGTGGGCAGCAAGTCGAGGTCATCGATTCTCCCGTCCTCGGCACCGAGGGCAATCGCGAATTCCTGATGCACGCCCTGTTCCCCGCTCCCCAGGCCGCGCAAGTGGAGTACAAATAAACTGTGAAGATTGCTGCCATCGTTTCCAAGCCTGCCAAGCCCGAGCTGGGCGACATTGTGCCCGAAGTGTTGCGCTGGCTCGTTGCCCGTGGCTATCGCGTCTACATTGACGAGCAGACCGCCGCCTACCAAACCAACGAATTTGTGGTTCCCCGCAGTGAGATTGCACGCTACCAGCCCGAGTTCGTCCTTGTCCTCGGTGGCGACGGAACCCTGCTCTCGGCGGCGCGCGCCATCGGCGCAGCCGAGATTCCGCTGCTTGCCGTCAACCTGGGTTCGCTCGGTTTTCTCACCGAAGTTCGCCTCGATGAGCTCTACATCACTCTTGCCGCCACCGCTGAAGGCCAATGTCCAATCGAGTCGCGGGCGCTGATCGAATGCCGCCTGATTCGTGATGGCAAGGAGATTGTGGTCTATCACGCCCTCAACGATGCCGTGGTCAAGAGCACCGTGGCTCGTCTCATCGGCTTTGAGTTGCGCGTCAACGGCCAGCACGTGGTCGAGTACCAGGCCGATGGCGTCATTGTGGCCACCCCGACCGGTTCCACCGCCTACTCGCTGGCCGCCGGAGGCCCGGTCCTGATGCCCAGCGTGGATGCCATTCTGCTCACCCCCATCTGCCCGCACTCGCTCACCCATCGTCCCCTGGTCGTGGGCGGCGATGCCCACATCTCAGTACGCCTGAACAGCGGCGCCGACGGCGTGCTCAGCGTTGACGGGCAGGTTGGAATGCCGGTTGCCCAGGGAGACCAGATTGACTGCTGCAAAGCCGCCTACTGCGTAAAAATCCTGCGCATGCGCCGCTCCTTCTTTGACATCCTGCGCAGCCGGTTACGCTGGGGCCAGCGCTAGCGCGCATGTTTTCCAGGAAGGCTGGGAAGACACGTCGGGCCGCGGATTTCGTTCCTTTCGTTTCCGCTGCCAGTTTCCCTACCAGGCGTGCAGGTCACTGAGCGGTACGACGATGTCGTGAGGCAGCGTGCGCATGGGAATGCTGAGTTGCTGCTCCTGGGGTATCTGCATCGCAGTGTCTTCGTAGAGAGCCACACTGTCCCGCTCGTCCTTCTCGTTGCTTTGAATGGGAATTCGTGCAATCAGCCGAAATTCCGGACGCGTTAACAACTGGCGGAGCGTTTGTTGGACGGGAAGTTCCAACTTCGATTCCTCCGACACGATGATGTAATGGACACCGTATCGCCTGAGGCTGGCCAGCACCTCGTCGGAACTGTGCAGCAGCTCGACGCTGCCTCCCTCTTCCGGCATGCGAGGGACGTAAAGCAGCTTGCGCAATACGACGAAGTGCTTCTGGGGATCACGCAGGTGAAGATAAAAGCTGAATGTGCCCGGATAATTTGCGTCATACAGAATCACGCCGCGATCATTGACGGAAGCGAGCTTTTGCGCCACCGCCGCGTATCCCTGCACGTAGGGACGCTGGAAGGTCCAGCCGGCAAAAATCGCCCAGCCGGCTAGCAGGACGGCGGCCGTGCGCCCGGCCAGACGCATGGACTTCGGCCAGTGGTTGCTAAGAAGGAAGCCGGCGGCGAAATAAACGAACGGCGGTATCCAGAACAGGACGTGGCGGCCTTGCTTGATCTGAAGCGCTGAAAACGTGAGGTAGCAGGCTGCAATCCAACTGAACATCACCTTGTGGCCGTCGTGGTTGCCCCACCAGCGCGAGCTGAGCATTCCTGCAATGGCGAGCAGAAGCAGCGGCCATCCCAACTGTTCCTGTGCAGCCAGGCAGTAATAGCCAAGTCCGGCAAAAAAACCGGAGTGCTGCAGATGAGTGAAACTCGACTGGCTGGCCCAGTGCAATGTGAATAGCAGGTAATAGTAGTAGCTGATGAGAACCGCGATGAGGGCGCCGGCGTACAGCGTGCGCCGGCGCAGCACCAGGCGCCATTTTTCCATGGCGAGCGTGGTGAAAAGGCAAAACGGAAAAAGAAAGAACGTGGTGTACTTGACGAGCGCAGCCGCGGCCGTGAAGAGGGCAAAGATATAGAGGTCGCGGGCGTGTTCCTGCTGGCAATACCGGACCCAGTAGTAGATGGCGGCCGTGGCTACGGCCAGGGCCGGAACTTCCAGCATCACCGATTTCTCATACAGCAATAGCGATGGCACGAGAAAGGCCACCAGACTCGAAAAGGCCGCGGGCCACACCCCGAGGAGGTCCTTCACGAGCCGATACCAGTAGAGAATCCCGAGAAGAGAGAAGCCCAGAACGGTAAGCCGGGCGCTGGCCGCGGAAGGACCAAAAATTCCGAAGGACAACGCCTCGCAAAGATAGAAGCCGGGCGGCCAATGAACCAGGCCGCTGAGCGCAGGGTAATGAGCGTAGTAGAGCTGGGCGTAATGTACGGGATGGGAGAGCGGAAGTTCGCGCGCGAAGTCCAGGAAAAAGAAACCGCTCATCGCATGCAGGCTCTCGTCGAAGTTGAGGTGAAATTCACCGACCGAAATTCTGTGAGCAATGCAGGCGGCGCAGATGGCCAGAACCAGAAACAGCAGGCGGTTGGCCTGGAGCGCGCGAACCAGACGCAACTTGAGGGGCGGGGAATCGGGCAACTGCAGTTCCGGCGCCGTCTCCAGGTTTGAGTCCGCCAGCTGATGCATTTCAATTTCTCCCTGGGCCAAAGTCACGCGCTGGCTTCCCCGCAGCAAATCTCCTGCCTTCAGTTCTGGAACTGTTCCGCGACTCTGCCACACTTGGCGCTGCCCGGCGCACCACGTGGATTTTCTAGCATATCATTGCATCGCATTCAAGAACTCAACCCGTTGTCCTGGCTCTTGATTCCGCGATTTCCAGACGGTTGTGACCACGCTGCGACCCGCATTCGCCGCGCTTGGCGAAGGTGGGTCGGCTGAACCCCCGGGCACTTGGCGTGAGTACGGCAGAGATGTGAGACAACCCGGCAATCCGACTATTCACTGCGGCAGCCTCAGACTTCGCTGCGGATCATGTCCGCGAAACCCTCGCGCCGGCGCACCAGGCGAACCTTCTTGCCGTCCACCAGCACCTCTGCGGCGCGGCCGCGCGTGTTGTAGTTGGAGGCGAGGCTCATGCCGTAGGCGCCCGCATCCAGAATCGCCAGCAGGTCCCCGGGAGCCAGCGCACCCAGTTCGCGGTCGCGGGCAAAGAAATCTCCCGTCTCGCACACCGGCCCCACCACGTCCATTACGCCGTGGAAGGCGCCGGCTGAGTCCGGGCGCGGGGTTGCCGGCACAATCTCATGGTGCGCTCCGTAAAGCGAAGGACGGACCAGGTCGTTCATTGCCGCATCCACCACCAGGAACTGCTTACCGCCGTTTTCCTTGGCGTACAAGGTGCGCGTCAGCAGGGCGCCGGAGGCGGCTACAATGGAGCGTCCCGGCTCCAGCAACAGGTGCAGTCCGGTGCGGCGCAATGGGGTGGTCAGCGCCGCCGCATAGGCTTTTAGACTGCGCTCAAATTCGCGGACACTGGCGTCCCTGTAGCGAATGCCAAGCCCGCCTCCGGCGTCTACGAAACTGATGTTGAAACCGTCTGCAGTCAGCTCGCGCACCAGCGCCAGCACCCGCTCCATCGTCTCGCCAAACGGCCTCACGTCGGTAATCTGCGAGCCGATGTGTACGCTCACGCCCACCGGATCCAGGTAATGATAGCTGGCGGACTTGCGATAGAGAGCGCGCGCCTCGGCGATCGGCACGCCGAACTTATGCTGGCGCAGCCCCGTGCTGATATACGGATGGGTCACGGTCTTCACGTCGGGATTCACCCGCAAAGCGATGCGCGCGGTCTTTTTCAGCCGTGCGGCGCGTGCTCCCAGCAGCGCAAGCTCGGCATCGCTCTCCACGTTGAACAGCAGGATTCCCGCGGTAATCGCAGCGTCTAATTCCTCGGCCGTTTTACCCACGCCGGAGAACACCACGCCCGCCGCCGCGTCCTTGCCCGCCAGCATCACGCGCTGCAACTCCCCGCCGCTCACCACGTCAAAACCGCATCCCAGTCCGGCCAGCAGGCGCAGCACCGCCAGGTTCGAGTTCGCCTTTACCGAGTAGCAGAGGGTGTGCGGCTGTTTCGCGAAGGCACGCTCAAAGGCAGCCACGCGCGAGCGTATCGCCGTGGCCGAGTAAACGTAGAGCGGGGTGGCAAAGCGCCGTGCCAGGCGCTCCACTTCGACTTCATCACAGCACAGCGTGCGGCTGCCGTTGCCGCCGCGATAGGTAAATGCAGGAGGACGCTCCTCAAGGGAGCCTTTGCGAATGGTCACTTCTTCTTAGCCGCTTCCTTTATTTTCAGCACTGCGACCGTCTGGTCGTCAAACGCTTCCATGATGCCTACAAACTGGTTCACCTCGGCAAACACCGCGTCCACGATTTGGTCTGCCGTCTCGGTGCAGTGGTTCTCCAGCACGCGCGCCAGCCGCCTCATGCCGAACCCTGCACCCGCTTCATTCTGCGCATCGGAAATGCCGTCACTGAAGAACAGGAAGACATCGCCGGGGCAGGTGTGAAAGGTGACCTCATCGTACTCCGCCGTGGCAAACAGTCCAAGCGGCAGCCCGCTAATGTTCACCCGCTCGGCCTTGCCGTTGCGGCATCGGTAAGGATGCGGCTGTCCGGAGTTGGCAATGCGCAGCGACCGGTCGCCGTCGCTCCACAGGGCGTAAAGGATGCTGACAAACTGCGCCGCAATGGGACGCTCTGCCAGCGACAAGTTGATGGCAGTCAGCATGGCCGCCGCGCCCGGCTCCTCGGCCGCGTGGGAGCGCAGGATGCCGCTGACCAGCGCCCCGTAGAGCGCCGCCGGCGCGCCTTTTCCGCTGACGTCGCCTATGGCGATCGCCGTCCGATCCGTGTCCGCGTAGGAAACGTAGTCGTAAAGGTCACCGCCAACCGCGCGCGCCGGAACCGAGCGCGCCGCAACCTCGGCGTTGACCAGCTCCGGAATCTTTTGCGGAAGCAGCCGGTACTGCAACTCGCGCGCCAGCAACAGGTCTTTTTCCAGGCGATGCTCCTGCCGCTCGATCTTCTCGTAGAGGCGCGCATTCTCAATCGAAATTGCAATCTGCGCCGCCAGGACCTTGACCAGACGCGCATGCTCCCCGGTAAAGTATTTGCGCCGCGTATGCTCCAGGTCGAGCACGCCAATCACACGCCCCTTGTACACCAGCGGCACGCACAGCTCACTCATGGTCTCCGGATTCAGGGGGTGATAGCGCTCGTCGCGGGTTACATCCGGAACCACGATGATCTCGTTGTGCTCGGCAGCATAGCCTACCAGGCCGCGCCCCAGCGGAACCTCATGCTTCAGTTGCACGTTCTCGTTGAAGCGCAGAGAGAAGCGATGCTGCAGCTTCGTCCGCTTGTCGTTCAGCAGCAGGATGGAGAACATCTGGTAGTCAATCAGCCGCAGCAGCAGGTCGCCAATGCGCTTGAAGAGCTGATCGAGATTCAAAATGGAAGTCAGCTCGCGGCTGATCTGGTTCAGCAGCATCAAGTGCTTGGCCTGCCGCGCCACCCTGGTGTAGAGCCGCGCATTCTCCACCCCGGTTGCCACCCGCGAGGCAATCAGCATCAGCACGCTGCGATGCTCCTCGGAGAAGAAGTTGCTTTCGGAAGCCTCCACGTCGATCACGCCGATGGTGCGGCCTTTCACGATCATCGGCACCGCCAGCTCGGAGAGCACCTTGGCCCCGCTGGAAATGTATTCGGGGTCCTTCAGGACGTCGTTCACCAGTACCGGTTCCCCGCGTTGCACCGCCGTCCCCGTGATGCCCGATCCCACCTTCACCCGAATCCGCGCAGCCACCTCCGGCGAGTGGCCCACCTGGAAACGGACGCGCAGCTCCTGCCGCTTTTCATTCAGCAGCAAAATGGCGAAGACGTCGTAGTGGATAATGCGGCGTACCAGTTCGGCGACCCGCTGCATCAGGGTTTCCAGGTCGAGCGTGGTGTTGACCGCGTCGGCCACCTCGAGCATGAAGCCTTCTATCTGCGTCGGCGGTTTTTGGCTTGGCACTTCGGGTTCGATCAGGTTCGGCATTTGCGATCATTCCAGGGCAATCCCGAGCCGCCACCGTTGGCAGACGCCGGGAAAAACACCATCTTGTTTCGTCGAGCGCCGAATTTGCGTTCAGCGCATCCCGGATTCTATCACCGCCGTCGCCTCCGCTTGTAAAATCCCCGGCTGACCGAAGCGGTAGAATCTTGTCGAAACCCCGGGCATCTAACCGATTGCTCAGGGTGCGGCAGATCTCCGTAACGGGCTCCCGGCGGCCGGGAGCTGCCGTCCGCGGAGTGATTCGGAGCCGCGCTGCTCCGAATCAAGCCGCAAGCGGCTTTTCGGTTGAACCCAACCCAAACGGCGCACGAGGCATGACTACGATGGCAATCAATCTAACCTGGCTGGGTCACTCCACCTTCCGAATTGAATCTCCCGAAGGCAAAACCTTCCTCATCGATCCCTGGATCACGCAGAACCCGCGCTGTCCTGAATCCGAGAAGCATCAGACCAAAGTGGACGTGCTGCTGTGCACCCACGGGCATGGCGACCACATTGGCGATGCCGCCGCCATCTGCCGCCAGCTCCAGCCCACGGTGGTCGGAATCTACGAACTGGCTTGCTGGCTCGGCAGCAAGGGCGCAAAGAACATCTCGCCCATGAACAAGGGCGGGACGCAGAAGGTCGCCGGCGTAAATGTGACCATGGTTCACGCGGTTCATTCCTGCGGCATCCAGGAGGAGGATGGTTCCTTCGTCTATGCCGGTGAGGCGTGTGGGTACGTGCTCGAATTCAGTAACGGCCTCAGGGTGTATCACGCCGGCGACACCGCCGTTTTCAGCGATATGCAGATCATTCACGATCTCTACCGGCCCGACGTTGCCTTGCTCCCGATGGGCGACCACTTCACCATGGGCATCCGCGAGGCCGAATACGCCTGCAAGCTGCTCCAGCCTCGCATCGTGGTTCCCATGCACTTTGGCACTTTTCCCATGCTCACGGGTGATCCTCACGACCTTCGCCCCGCAGCGAGCCGGCAAGGGTTCGAGTTATGGGAGATGGAGCCCGGGGTTCCGCGCGAGCTCGCCCTCAAATAGCTTGGTACGGTTAGCCGCTCTGGAGCGCGTTTTTTACGCTCCGGAGCGCCTGCCGCGGCGCTGCTCCTTGTCCAGGAAGTGTCATCTCTGCCGGTCAGGGTTTCAATTGTGCCGATTCGGCGACCCGCAAGAGACGCGGCTCTGCGTGAGTTTTGCACTGCGGCGCGGGTTGCGCCTGGCCGTGGAGAGTGCCATTTCCCGCGCTCCGCGGAAAAATGGCGGAACTCATTTTTACCCTGTATTCATGCGGCTTTGCGCCGTGACGCGGATCTGCCGTGCGAGTTCTTTCCGGCATTTTCGAAGGCCCGTTTTCGCCGGCCTGCACCGCTCTTACAGCAGGTGCCTGTGGACGGGCTGCACTCCATTGAAAACAAACCACATAAAATCGTCATTGTTTTCTTGACTCTTTTCCCGGATGCGGTAAAAACACACTCGTTCTTTGACAGTTTCCAAAGTTTTCCCGGTTGGTGGTGAGTCCGGGGCTCAAACGAGCTCACTTAGGCCATCGACGGAATTGGAAGTCATCAGCGAATCCGGCAACGGCAGTTGCTGGAGACCAGGGACGGCGGTCCCGCGACGCGAGGGTGAAAGCTCTTGCATCCCCTTTTCGGCACGGCGGTGCCGGCAGGGAACCAAGTCTGGCGCCTGCAAAGGTGACAGGGCCTGCGGAGCGCAACTCCTCAGGTGCTTGCTTGCCGCAAGGCAATCAAGCCGAGCGCCGGACGCAATCCGGCGCATGGGCAGTCAGGTCGCACTGACGAGCCCGACGGCTTGCCAGCCGCAAACTGGCAGGCCTGCTGATGGACGACATCCGACGGTGAGTCTTCGAGGGGCAGTGAGGGTCTATAGCGAGCTGCTGGTCGAGGCGAACAGGATACTGTGAAAGGCAAGATAGAATCCCGAGGAACGAATCGGTTTGCCCGATTGGCCGGTGAGCCCGGAGCTCGAACCGGGGCCGCGCGGGGCGGCCAGCCTCATAAGCTGGAAGCAACGCGAGCAGGTCTGGTAAGGGTCTAATGCGAGCTGCTGGTCGAGGTAAACAGGTTCCCAATCCTCGGGATTCGTGTTTCTGGCAAATTCCCGCGGCAACACTCCTCATGGCAAGAAACCTATATTGAATCCTCCCGAAGTCTCACGACATCTTAGGCCGGAGCAGCTTCTGTTTGCCCTCGCCTGCACGGCGAGCTGTCCAAAGTCTCCCATCCAATGATCCAAGGAGGAATCCCCCATGAGGTCCAATCGCAACTGCGTTCTGGCTCTGTTCGCCGCCTTCCTGCTCTCCACGTTCTGCCTCGCCCAAGCCCCTGCCCGGCCATTCCATGATGGTCCGGTATGGGACATCACCTTCGTCAAGGTGAAAGCGGGCTTCGATGTCAAGTACACAAGTTTCATCGCAACCGAGTGGAAGAAGGAACAGGAAGCGCTGAAGAAAGCCGACCTGATTCTGGATTACAAGGTGATTGGAACCGAAGCTCACAGCTCAGGCGATTGGGACATGATGCTGATGGTCGAGTACAAGGACTTGGCGACCATGGAGGCAAACGCGGACAAGATGGAGGCGGTTGCCATGCAGGCCCTCTCGACGGACGAAAACAAGATGCTGGAAGGTTACAAGAATCGCGCCGAGTGGCGTGAGATCGTCGGAAGCCGGCTGGCGCGCGAAATCATCCTGGAGCCGAAAAACCATTAGCCGCCAGCTTTACCGGGCGGGAGGATGCAACCTCCCGCTTTCTTTTCTTCGTTACGGAAACTATGAAAACTCTCGAAGCGATGGGTTACAACTGGTTTGCGGAGGCCGCTTCGCTGACCCACTGCAGCCTGACTTCCTGCGGAATGATGCCGCGCTCGTGGCCCATATTCAGCAGCTTGGCTACCGCTTCGCGGCCGTCGTCGCCGTAGTCCAGAGTGCGCTCGTTCACGTACATGCCGACAAACGTATCGGCGTCGTTCGCGTCCAGATCGCGGGCAAACTGCATGGCATACTCCAGCGCTTCCTCGCGGTTGTCCAGGGCGTGCTGGATGCTGGCGCGCAGCGCCTTGCAAACCTTGGCAATGGTCTCGGCGCCCAGGTCCTTGCGGATCGCGTTGGCGCCCAGCGGCAGCGGCAGGCCGGTCAACTCGCGCCACCACTTGCCCAGGTCGAGGATACGATGCAGCCCGCTCTTGTCGTAGGTGAGCTGGCCCTCGTGGATGATCAGCCCGGCATCGTACCTGCCGTCCAGCACGGCGGGAATGATCTTGTCGAAGGGAACGACCTCGGTCTGGATGCCAGGCGCGAACAGCTTGAGCGCCAGCACGGCGGTGGTCAGCGTGCCCGGGATGGCGATCTTCAGCTTCTTCACCTCATCCAAGGTGTACGACTTGGGGGCAACGATCATCGGGCCGTAGCCATCGCCCACGCTGCCGCCGCTCGGCATCAGCGCGTAGCGGTCCTGCAGATACGGATAGGCGTGGAAGGAGATCGCGGTCACTTCAAAGTACGCTTCCGCAATCGCCTTATGGTTCAAGGTTTCAATGTCGCAAAGAACGTGGGTGAATTTCAGCCCAGGCACCCGGATCTTGTTCGTTGCCAACCCATAGAACATGAACGCGTCGTCCGAATCCGGACTGTGCGCAATTTTGATTTCAATTGTTTCAGGACCGCTGCTGCTCATAAATCTTTTTCGGGGCCAATGGCCCGCTCCCTCATAAGTAGTTCGAATAACTTGCCGCCCCGGTGGAAGCCGCGCACCAGAGAACCCGATTCCTCCGGAGCAGCCGGAACCGGTCGCAATCCTTGTTCCACCAGCTACGTTCCACCAGCTACGCCCCAACCAGTTACGTCCCGCCGGCTACGTCAAGCCTTCCTGGCCATGCCCGGGCGCAACTTCCCCGCTGGCGCTCCGTCCCATTGCCCGGCGTGACTTCAAGTGCCACCAGACACGCACGCACACGGCAATCGCAACGCCGATCAGGGAGACCGCCGATAACACCAGCACCGTAAAAAGAACCTTGATGATCACAGGGCTCTAGCATAGCAGAGTAGCGCCCGCCCGGCCCTGTCTTTCGATGCCCTACTGGTGCATGGCCGCTTCCACATCTTCAGCCGTGTGCGGCAGATCGGCGGTCAGATTCACCAGCTTACCGTTCTCGTCCAGCATCAGGATATCTTCAATTCGCACCCCGATTTTTTCTTCGGGAATGTAAATTCCCGGCTCCAGGGTGAACACGTCGCCTTTGTCCAGCGGGCCGGCGCCCACGTCGTGTACTTCCAGCCCCACCCGGTGTCCCAGCCCGTGGATGAAGTACTTACCCAGCGGCTCGCCGTGCAAGTCCTTGCCGTGCGTGTTGATATAGTCGTAGGCCACCTGGTACAGCGAATCCGGCCCGTGTCCGGTCAGCATGCTTTTGCCGGCCACGACCGCGGCTGCGGCTGCCTGCTGCGCCCCCAGCACCACGTTGTAGATCTCGCGCTGCCGTGGTGTGTAGTGTCCGTTGGCGGGCAGGGTGCGAGTGATGTCGCTGGCATACATGGCATACTCGCCCGCCACGTCCATCACCACCACGTCGCCGTCGTGGATCTGGTGCGAGTCATCCGAGTAGTGCAGCACCGTCGAGTAGAAGCCCGAGCCTACAATTGGCGCGTACGCCGGACGCTCGCAGCCGCCGTCCTGGAACTTGTACTGCATCAGGGCCGAAATCTGGTACTCCCACAGGCCCGGATGCATCGCCTTCATGGCCGCTCGGTGCCCGGCGATGGATGCCTCGGTGGCGTGCCGGATGCGCTCGATCTCGCCGGTGTCCTTGTGTTTGCGCAACTCGGCAATTTTGCCGTCCACGTTCACCACGGAACCCGCAAACGCGTTGGAACGCTTCAGCCATTCCAGCCCCGCCGTCGAAGGCGTCGTCTCCGGCGCCTCGGCCACCGCCGAGTAGATTGTCGCCCACCCTTGGGGAAGAATCTGCCGCAGCAGCTCCGGCATCTGGTCCAGCGAAGCCACCTTGTCAAAGCCGGTGATCGCGGCGGCCTTCGGGTCGTCTGCGCCCAACTTGGGCCCCGTCCATCGCTCCTGCGTCCGGCTGCGCGAGGGCAGAAACAGAATCTCGGTGTAGGTGCGCGCCGGAGCGCTGCCCTTGGCGTCCGTTACGGGCGCAATCAGCACGGCCGCGCCCGGCTCGGCCCAGCCCGTCAGGTAGAAGAAGTTGTTGTCCTGCCGGAAGCCGTAGAGCGCGTTTGGCCCCTCTGATTCCGTGGCGGCAAACAGCACCACCACGCCGCCGTCCAACTTGCCGGCCAGCGCCACCCGCCGGGCGCGATAATCAGATCCCGCCTGGCGGTCCAGTGCATGTAGGGAAGTGGTGAGCAAAACAATGCAGAACAGGAAAAGCAGGAAAAAGCGCACGCGAAGCTTCATGGAAGCCGAGTATAAACCCGGCACCGGTTTGGTGCGAGCATTGCCGGGCGCGCCTCGGCCGCCGCTGCCACGCCGGGCGCTAAACTCCCACCGGGAACGGCCGGCTGTGTTCTTCGGCATTGCCGCCGCCGCGTCCCAGCAACTCGAAGCGCCCCTGCAACAGCGACATCAGTCCCGTGTACCAGTACCCATAGACGAATAGAATCAGGAAGGGAATCGTGATGTAATTTTCGTTGGTGACGGCATACCACACGGTCATGGCAAAGTAGCAGCCCACCGCCAGTTCGATCCACGGAACCATGCCCAGGCGCTTGCGGTATTTCCTGGCTGCTTTCACTGCGACGCTCTTGCCGCCGCTGCCCTGCACGCTGTATTTCGGAGTCCGCGCAAAGGCCGACTGCTTGCCCAGCAGCGCCTCAATCACCCCTTTGGAGTTCGTGATCGTCAATCCGATTCCCAGCGCCATCAGGAAGGGCAGGTAAAAAAATGTCCGCCACCAGCGTGTCGGGAACAGCTCTTTCTGCGAAACCAGGTAAAAAGCCGAGATGGAAAACGTCGAGGCCAGAAACAGCGGCACGTCGATGTACATCATCTGGAACCAGCCCTGGTAGAAGCGGATGATCATCGCCGGCAGCAGCAGCACGCTGAGCAGAATCATCAGCGGGTAGCTCACGTTCGCCGTCAGGTGATACCACGCCTCGATCTTTTCCCGGCGGCTCACATCCGACCGCATCATCTGGGGCAGGTCCTTGATCGAGCACTGGATCAATCCCTTGGCCCAACGTACCTGCTGCGTCTTGAAGGCCGTCATCTCGATGGGCAGCTCCGCCGGGCACTCCACATCCTGCAAATACAAAAACTTCCAGCCTTTCAACTGGCAGCGATAGCTCAGGTCGGTGTCTTCCGTGAGGGTATCGTGTTGCCAGCCGCCCGCCTCCTCAATGGCCCGGATGCGCCACATCCCCGCGGTGCCGTTGAAGTTGAAAAAAACTCCCGCCCGCGAACGCCCGCCGTGCTCGATCACGAAGTGCCCGTCCAGCATGATCGCTTCTACTTCGGTGAGGAACGAGTAGTGCCGGTTGATGTGGGTCCAGCGCGTCTGCACCATGCCGATGTTGGGCTCGGCGAAGTGTTGGATCACGCGCAGGATCCAGTCGGCGGGCGGGGTAAAATCGGCGTCGAAGATGGCCACGAATTCGCCCTTCGCGCTCTTCAGTCCATGTTCCAGCGCGCCTGCCTTGAAGCCGGTGCGGTCGCTGCGGTGGATGTGAACGATGTCATTGCCCAGGGCGCGGTAGCGGGCCACCACTTCGGCGGCCACACTTACCGTCTCGTCCGTCGAGTCGTCCAGCAACTGGATGTCCAGCAGGTTGCGCGGATACTCCAGGTTGCAGATCGACTCCACCAGCCGGTCCACCACAAACTGCTCGTTGAAAATGGGCAACTGGATGGTCACCCGTGGCAGTTGCGCAAAGGTCGATTTTGGCGTGGTCGTCTTGTTCTTCCGGTTCCTGTAGTACATCCAGACAAGCTGGTAGCGATGGAAGCCGTAGGCGGCCAGAATCACCAGCACGATGAAGTAGGGAATCAGCAGGCACAGGTCAAAAGCGTTGGCGTGGTAGAGCCCCTTGAACGTAGGGTTCACCTGCTTTTGCAGGAATTGCACCACCGGACTCGGCCGTGGTGCAAGCGCGATCATCGCCGCAAGCTGAGTGATCAAGGCGGGTCCCGAAAAGCTAGAGTAAGCCGGATGCAAACCGTTTCCGGAAAACTCGATTGTACCCGAAGCCGGCCCCGTCTTCACGGCCGGACCGCTCAGATTCCCTGATTCCTCGCCCGTCCCCGGTTTTCCGCCGTCCCTTGGCCCGGCCTTCGTCACGCCGCTCCGCACGTCCCCATTCGGGAAACGCCGGATGACTCCGCGGCACGCCCAGCCATCGCCGCCCCGCCGCCTGTTCCGCCGATGGAAACCCGGCTTCCGCGTTGAGCGTTTACCGGCTTAGCGCGCTTCTCACGCCTGTTTGTGAGTTAAGTCACAGCCTATTCCAACCCAACGGAGTGGAATGTTCACTGGGGATGAAGTCGCCAACCTGTCTCGCCCTCTTGTGCAGCAGCGCGTCGCGAACTCCTCCCCGGCTTAATTCCATGGAGGACCGATTCATGAATCGGATCAAAGTGACAGTGGACGGCAACGAAGCCGCCGCCTACGTCGCACATAAAGTAAACGAAGTCATTGCCATTTATCCCATCACTCCATCGTCCCCCATGGGCGAGTTCAGTGACCAATGGTCTTCCGACGGCCAGCCCAACATCTGGGGCAGCATTCCCCACGTGATGGAAATGCAGAGCGAGGGCGGCGCCGTAGCGGCAATGCACGGAGCCTTGCAGGGCGGCAGCCTGGCGACCACCTTCACCTCGTCCCAGGGTCTGCTGCTGATGATTCCCAACATGTACAAAATCGCCGGCGAACTCACCGCCTGCGCCATTCACGTAGCCGCGCGCTCGATTGCCGCCCAGGGCCTGTCCATCTTCGGTGACCACCAGGACGTCATGGCCGTGCGCCAGACCGGCTGGGCCCTGCTGGCCTCCAACAACGTGCAGGAGGTCATGGACACCGCCCTCATCGCGCAGGCCGCAACCCTCGCCTCGCGGGTTCCCTTCGTGCATTTCTTTGACGGCTTCCGGACCTCGCACGAAGTTGGCAAAGTCGAGCAGCTTACCATGGACGACATGCGCGCCCTGCTGCCCGATGAGTTGGTCCGCCAGCACCGCGCCCGCTCGCTCTCGCCGGACCGTCCCGTGCTGCGCGGCTCCGCGCAGAATCCGGACGTGTATTTCCAGGCGCGCGAGACCGTCAATCCCTACTACCTTGCCGTGCCTGCCATCGTGCAGAAGACGATGGATCGCTTCGCCCAGGTCGTCGGCCGCCAGTACAAACTGTTCGATTACGCCGGCGCACCGGATGCCGACCGCGTGGTCATTCTCATGGGTTCGGGATGCGATATTGCCGAGGAGACCGTGAACGCTCTGCTCGCCCAGGGAGAAAAGGTCGGAGTCCTCAAGGTTCGCTTGTTCCGTCCGTTCTCGGTCGAGCATTTCCTGGCCGCGCTTCCCGCCACGGCGCGCACCATCAGTGTGCTGGACCGCACCAAGGAACCCGGCTCCCTTGGCGAGCCGCTCTACCAGGAGATTCTCACCGCGCTGGCCGAAAGCCTGGCCGCCGGTAAAATCGCCGCCATGCCGCGCGTGGTTGGCGGCCGTTACGGGTTGTCCTCCAAGGAATTCACTCCCGCCATGGTCAAGGCTGTCTTTGACGACCTTGCCAAGCCGGTGCCGCACAATCATTTCACCGTCGGAATCAACGACGACGTGACCCACAACTCGCTCGAAGTCGATCCCAAGTTCTCTACCGAGGACCCGAAAACCGTCCGCGCACTCTTTTACGGACTCGGCGCCGACGGCACCGTGGGCGCCAACAAGAACTCCATCAAGATCATCGGCGAAGACACGGACAACTATGCCCAGGGCTACTTCGTATATGACTCGAAGAAGTCAGGTTCCATCACGACCTCGCACCTGCGCTTCGGCCCCAAGCCCATCCACTCCAGCTACCTGATCACCCGCGCCAACTTTGTCGCCTGTCACCAGTTCAGCTTCCTGGAGCGCGTGGATGTGCTCAAGCACGCCGACAACGGCGCCGTCTTCCTCCTCAACAGCCAGTTCGGCAAGGATGAGATATGGGATCAGCTGCCCCGCCCCGTGCAGCAGCAGATCATCAGCAAGAAGCTCCAGTTCTACGTCATTGATGGTTACAGCGTTGCCAAGGATACCGGCATGGGCCAGCGCATCAACACCATCATGCAGACCTGCTTTTTTGCCATCAGCGGCGTGCTGCCTCGTGACGAGGCCATCGACGCCATCAAGAAAGCCATCAAGAAGACCTACGGCAAGCGTGGCGACGCCATCGTGCAACAGAATTTCGCCGCCGTCGATGCCACCCTGGAGCATCTCCACCGCGTCCAGGTTCCCGCCCAGGTTTCCAGCACCGTCGAACTGCGTCTGCCGGTTCCCGCCGAGGCTCCCGCCTTTGTGCAGGACGTGCTGGCGCCCATGATCTTCGGCGATGGCGATGACCTTCCGGTCAGCAAGATGCCCATCGACGGAACCTATCCCACCGGCACCTCGCAGTGGGAGAAGCGCAACATCGCCCTCGAGGTTCCCGACTGGGATGAGAAGCTCTGCATCCAGTGCGGCAAATGCGTCCTGGTCTGCCCGCACGCGGTCATCCGCGCCAAGGTCTATCCCAGCGACCACCTGGGGTCGGCTCCGGAATCGTTCAAATCCGCCGAGCCCAAGTGGAAGAACTTCGCCAGCTACAAGTACACCCTGCAGGTTGCGCCGGAAGATTGCACCGGCTGCGCTCTCTGCGTCGAGGCCTGTCCGGCCAAGTCCAAGAGTGAAGCCAAGCACAAGGCCATCAACATGGTTCCGCAGCCTGAAGTCCGCGAGCGCGAAGCCCGCAACTGGGACTTTTTCCTTGCCCTCCCGGAGATTCCGCGCGAACAACTCGCGCTCTCCCAGGTGAAGGATGTGCAACTGCTCCAGCCACTCTTCGAGTTCTCCGGCGCCTGCTCCGGGTGCGGCGAAACTCCGTATCTCAAACTGCTCTCGCAACTTTTCGGAGACCGCACGGTCATTGCCAACGCCACCGGTTGCTCGTCGATCTACGGCGGCAATCTGCCCACCACGCCGTGGGCCTTCAACAAGGATGGCCGCGGCGTCGCCTGGTCGAACTCGCTGTTTGAAGACAACGCCGAGTTTGGTCTCGGCCTGCGGCTGTCGATCGACAAGAACCGCGATTACGCCCGCGAACTGCTGGTCCGCCTCGCCTCCAAGCTGCCCGAAGAACTGGTGAAAACCATCCTCGGCGCCAGCCAGAAGGGCGAAGCCGCCATTGCCGCGCAGCGTAGCCGCGTGGCCCAGCTCAAGCAAGCATTGGCATCCATCGATCTTCCGGAAGCCCGCGCCCTGACCGACGTTTCCGACCTGCTGGTGGACAAGGCAGTCTGGATCATCGGCGGCGATGGCTGGGCTTATGACATCGGCTTCGGCGGCCTTGACCACGTTCTGGCCTCGGGCCGCAACGTCAATGTCCTGGTGCTTGACACCGAGGTCTACTCCAACACCGGCGGCCAGATGTCGAAGTCCACGCCGCGCGGCGCGGTCGCCAAGTTCGCCGCCGCCGGCAAGGCGCGTCCCAAGAAGGACCTGGCGCTCATCGCCATGAGCTATCCAGCTTATGTCGCACGCGTCGCCATGGGGTCCAGCGACATGCAGGCCCTCAAGGCGTTCAACGAGGCGGAAGCCTTCGATGGTCCGTCGCTGATCCTCGCCTACAGCCACTGCATTGCCCACGGCTACGATCTGGTCCACGGACTTGATCAGCAGAAGCTTGCCGTGCAGTGCGGTCACTGGCCGCTATTCCGCTACAATCCGGACGCCGCGCCCGGCCTCGCCAACTTTGTTCTCGACAGCCGCGCGCCCAGCATTCCGCTGGAGCAATACATTTACAATGAGACCCGCTACACCATGCTGCGCCAGAGCAATCCAGAGCATGCAAAGCTGCTGCTGGGCGAGGCTCAGCAGGATGTTACCGACCGTTGGAAGCGTTACGAAACGCTGGCCCAGGAGTTCTCCGCGGCAGCCGCCACGGAAGCCGCCACGGCAGCCGCCGCAAAAGGAGTCCACTAAATGATCGACCTCTCCACTCAATATCTTGGACTGAAGCTGCGCAACCCGCTCGTCGTCGCCGCCTCTCCCTTGTCCAGGGAGATTTCGAATCTGCGCCACATGGAGGATTCCGGCGCCGCCGCCGTCGTCCTCCACTCGTTGTTCGAGGAGCAGATCAACATCGAGTCCAAGGAACTGGACCGCTTTCTCTACGACGGTGCCGAAATCAGCGCCGAGAGCGTCACCGTCTTTCCCGATCTGCAAAACTACAACATCGGCCCTGACGCCTATCTCGAGCACATCCGTCGCGCCAAGCAGAGCGTTTCCATTCCGCTCATCGCCTCGCTGAACGGCGTTTCCCGTGGTGGTTGGGTCAGCTATGCCCGCGAAATGCAGCAGGCCGGCGCCGATGCCATCGAACTGAATGTCTACTTCATTCCCGCCGATCCCGCCTCGAGTTCCGTCGAGATCGAAAAGCTTTATCTTGACCTGGTCAAGGAAGTTCGCAATACGGTTTCCATCCCGGTCGCGGTAAAAGTAGGCTCCCAGTTCAGCGCCTTTGCCAACATGGCGCAGCGCCTGGATGCGGCTGGCGCCAACGGCATTGTCTTTTTCAATCGCTTCTACCAGCCCGATTTTGATCTCGAAACCCTCGAGGTCAAACCCGCGCTCACTCTTTCCACCAGCGGCGAGCTGCTTCTCCGCCTCAATTGGGCCGCCATTCTCTACGGCCAGATCCATGCCGACATGGCTATTACCGGCGGCGTCCACACGGCCAACGACGTGGTCAAGGCGATGATGGCAGGAGCCAAGGTCACCCAACTGGCCTCGGCCCTGTTGCAGAATGGCATCGGATACCTGCGCCCGCTGCGCAACCAGCTCGAAGCCTGGCTCGAAAAGAACGAATACCAGAGCATCGAGCAGATGCAGGGCAGCATGAGCCAGAAAAACGTTCCCAACCCGAAAGCTTTCCAGCGCGCCAACTACATGAAGGTGCTCTCCAGCTACGCGCTGAGCTAGCGCTCGGTAAGTGACAGAAGAAGGAGCGGCCTCGTGCCGCTCCTTTTGTATCTACCTTCGCGTGGCTCTTGTTTTTTGCTGACCTCACCGCGCGGCCCGTGCGCCGCGGATGCATCCCCTTGTTATTTCTTTTCCAGTTCGGTCAGCGCCGCCAATACCTGCGCGCTATGCTCGGCGGGCTTCACATCGTCGAAGACGCGCGCAATTTTGCCGTCGGGCGCGATCAAAAACGTATTACGCGAGGCGTGTGGAAATAGCATGTGAGACAGCGTGCCGTACTGGTTGGAGACATTGTGATCGGTATCGGCCAGCAGTTTGAAGCTGAGTCCTTCCTTCACGCAAAAGCGGTGGTGCGAGTCCGCGCCGTCCACGCTGATGCCCACGATGACGGCATTGCGTTTTTCGTACTCGGCCAGATCGCGCTGGAAGTTGTGCGCCTCCAGCGTGCAGCCGCTGGTGAAGTCCTTCGGATAAAAGTAGAGCACCACCCACTTGCCGCGGAAATCCCGCAGGCTCACCGGCGTTCCGTCCTGTGAGTTCAAGGTGAAGGGCGGCGCCTGGACGCCCGCCTCAAGATGAGCGGCGGAAAGCACCATCACGGGGGCCAGCACGGCTGCCGCGCAGAACAGCAACAGAAGCTTCTTCGACATTCGTTCCTCCGGCAGCCCCGCGCATCATTGCAAAACCAGCAGAGCAACCTCCGCGTTCTTAGATGTCCGCCCATAGCAAAGGGTTCCGGCGCGGAGGGAGGAAAGACAGCAGGCGCCCCATCTCTGCCCGTTTTTGTTTTTGGCAGATGAGGGATGGTTGATGTTGTCCTTGTCCTTGCCTTTGTTCTCGACCCTCATCAACTTCGAACCCAAGCCCGCCTGCGCTCCTGCTATGATGTGAAGTTTGCTCTTTCTCCCCAGGAGTTACAAATGAATCGTCGTATTCTCGCGATGGTGGCTTTGCTCTGCGGTCTTGCCGTTTTTTCCACCGCCGATGAAGGCCTCTGGCTTTTCAACAAGGCTCCCAAAGATCAGCTCAAGAAGGTGCACAACTTCACGGTCACCGATCCGTGGCTCGATCACCTTCGTCTAAGCTCGGTGCGCTTCAACAATGGCTCGGGCTCCTTCGTCTCTGCCGACGGCCTGACCTTCACCAATCATCATGTTGGCCGCGCCTGTTTGCAGCAACTCTCCACCGACAAGGTGGATTACATCAAGACAGGCTTTTACGCCAAAACCCAAGCCGAGGAGGGCAAGTGTCCCGACCTCGAACTCGACGCCCTGGTGCAAATCCAGGACGTGACCGCCGACGTGCAGGGCGCGGCCAAACCCGGTACGAGCGATGCCGATAAAGCCCAGGCCATGCGCCAGAAGATGTCCGCCATCGAGAAGGATTGCGCGGAGAAAAGCAGTTTGCGCTGCGATGTCGTAACTCTCTATGCCGGCGGAATTTACAACCTGTACAAGTACAAGAAGTACACCGACGTGCGTGTCGTCTTTGCCCCCGAGGCGCAGATGGCGTTCTTCGGCGGCGATCACGACAACTTCGAATATCCGCGCTACGACCTCGACATCACCTACTTCCGCATCTATGAAAACGGCAAACCGGTGCACCTGGACAACTATCTCAAGTGGTCCACCAGCGGAACCAGGGACGGAGACCTGGTCTTTGTCTCGGGCAATCCGGGCAGCACCGAGCGCCTGCTCACCATGGCGGAGTTGAACTTCCTCAAGGATTTCCAGACCGCCTACTCCATTGAAGTGCTGAGCCGCCGCGACAACGTGCTGCATGAGTACGCAGCCCAGTCGGCGGAAAATGCACGCGTCTCTGCCGACGATATTTTCTACATTGAGAACTCGCTGAAGGTTTACAAGGGACGCCTGCGCGGACTGCAAGACCGCAAACTGATGGCAGACAAGGCCGCCGCCGAGCACAATCTGCGCGCGGCTGTGGATGCCGATCCCCAACTGAAGGCCGCCTACGGCTCCGCATGGGACGAAGTTGCCAAGGCCGTGGAAGCTCGCAAGGATCTGTTCTACCGCTTCAGTTTTATTGAACGCGTGGGCGGCTTCAACGCCACGCTGGCGCGCCACGCCCGCACCCTGGTGAGAGTGACCAGCGAAAAGCAAAAGCCCGATCCGCAGCGTCTGCGCGAGTTCACCGATGCGCGTCTACCCTCGCTGGAACAGCAGTTGTTCTCCACGGTTCCCGTCTATCGCTCGCTGGAGATTTCGAGCCTCGCCGAGTCGCTCAGCCTGATGCGGGATAAACTCGGCGCCAGCGATCCCACGGTGCAACGCGCGCTCCATGGGCAGACTCCGGCTGACGCTGCCAAGGCATATATCGATGGCAGCAAGCTGGACGATCCAGCGGTGCGCAAGCAACTCTACCAGGGCGGCGCTGCCGCCATAGCCGCCAGTACGGATCCGCTCATCGTGTTGATGCGCGACATCGATCCCCGCGCCCGCGATCTGCGCAGGCAGTGGGACGACAAGGTGGACGCAGTCCTTCGCACCAACTCCGCGCGCATTGCCAAGGCGCGCTTCGCCGTGCAGGGAACCAACAGCTATCCCGACGCGACCTTTACCCTGCGCCTCAGCTACGGCACCATCAAGGGCTACGAGGAGCAGGGCTCGCACCTCCCGGCCTACACCACCATCGGCGGAGCTTTTGAACATGCCTCCGCCAACGGCAACAGGGGCGACTTTGAATTGCCAAAGTCATGGGACATCGCCAAGGACAAGCTCGATCTGAAGACGCCGATGAATTTTGTCCACACCGCGGACACCATCGGCGGCAACTCGGGTTCGCCGACCGTGGACCGGAACGGCGAACTGGTGGGCATCCTGTTCGACGGCAACATTGAGTCGCTGCCGTGGGACTTTGCCTATGACGACAAGGTGGCCCGCTCCATCTCGGTGGATTCGCGCGCCATCCTGGAATCGATTCGGAAGGTCTATCATGCCGACGCGCTCGCCGACGAGCTGGTGACCGGTCATCAGCCCAGCGCCCCTGCCGCCAGCAAGTAGAATTGCAATTCATCTTCAACACAGCCCGCCCGGAGTCCATCGCTCCGGGCGGTTTTTTCGCCCAGGCATTTACCTTTCCGGCAATCCTTTCGGGCCACTAAATTACTTTTCGGCTAATCCTTCCGCACCCTTGCCAACGATTGCTCAACTAGTAAATTCCGCTCCGCAAAGGATTATCACATTGGTGAATCCTTGCTCCGCCCTGGGTCTACAATCGGTGACAGCCGGATTATGCTGCGCACCTACTTCCATGTCGACATGGACGCATTTTTTGTCTCGGTGGAGGAGTTATACGATCCTTCGCTGAAGGGCAAGCCCGTGGTAGTGGGCGGCCGGGCCGATCAGCGTGGCGTGGTTGCGGCCGCGTCCTATGCGGCGCGCAAGTACGGGGTGCATTCGGCCATGCCGCTGCGCGAGGCGGCGCGACTATGTCCGCACGCGGTCTTCCTCGAGGGCCATCCGGAGCGCTACCGGGAATCGTCGGCGGCGGTACGGCGGGTGCTCCTGCAGTTCTCCCCGCTGGTGGAGATGGCTTCCATCGACGAGGCGTATCTTGACATGACGGGCACCGCGCGATTGCACGGACCTCCGATGAAGGCCGCGGATTTACTGCACCAAACCATGCAGCGCGAGACGCGGCTGAATTGCTCGGTGGGCATCGCCTGCGCGCGCGTCGTCGCCAAGGTTGCCAGCGACCAGGCCAAGCCCAATGGCGTGCTGCACATTCTGCCCGGTCTGGAAGCCAGCTTCCTGGCTCCGCTGGAGGTGCGGCGATTGCCCGGCGTGGGCAAGGTGACCGAGGAGCGGCTGCACGCCCGTGGCGTACGCACCGTCGGCGATCTGGCCAATCTCACCGAAGCGGCATTGGGCGCAAAGATCGGCGACGGCTTGGCCGCGCTGATCGAAAAGGCGCGCGGCCACGACGCCGGCGGATGGTACGACCAGGAGGTTGGCAGCAACGATACGCCGAAGTCGATCAGTCACGAGCACACCTTCAACCGCGACGAGCGCGACCCGGCGGCGCTGGCGTCCATGCTGGCGCGCCTGACCGAGATGGTTTGCCGGCGCTTGCGCGAGCATCGGTTGCACGCGCGCAACGTGCAGATCAAGCTGCGCTATTCGGACTTCACCACTTGCACCCGCGGACGCACCCTGGCGCGCGCCACCCAACTGGACGCGGAGGTACTGGAAATTGTGCGCGAGTTGTTCCGCGCCAACTGGGAAACCGGACGCGCCGTGCGCCTGCTGGGAGTGCAGGTGAGTTTGCTGGAGGCAGGCAGCGGGCAGATGGACTTGCTGGCCAGCGTCCAGGAGACGCGTCTGAAGCAGGCGATGACCGCGGTCGACGCGCTGCGCGATCGCTTCGGCGAGTCGGCGGTTTCCCTTGCCGGAGGAATGCGCGCAAAATTCCGCGAGCGTATCCACGAAAATCCGGCGGCGCTTCCCGGCAAAGAGCCGCGTGCCAAGCAGGACGAGGAAAAGTAGTCCTATTGCGTGGCGAGGTTTTCGTGCAGAATCCGGCTGCTCCAGCGGCAGGCGTCACGGTGAACGTCGAGGATCACATCCTCGGCGAGTCCATGTTCGGTGGCGAGGGTGGAGATCTTGTCCCAGGCGCCGCGCTCACAACAGATGGCCAAATTCAAAAGTTTGCCCAGAGCGTTTTGGCTGCCGCCGAGCGCTTGCTTGCACTCGGCGGTAAGAGGGAGCTGCGAGATCACCACCCCCATAGGGCGGTCCAGGATTGCATCCATCAGCGAGATGATGCCGACCATGAACGCTCCGTTCGGGTCCAGGCCGCAGAGCCCGGCAAGAGCTTCACAGGTGCGGGCGCGGATCAAGGCGCTGGAAATCAACTCATCGGGGCGGTCGCTGGCCATGGAGATGGCGACCACGATTGAAACCCACTTGCGGATTTCGAGCTGGCCCAGCAGCGAGAGCGCGTGCCGGATGGAGCGCACGGGGAACAGGCCAAAGGCCGCTGAGTTCAGATAGCGCAACAGGCGGTAACAGAGAGAAGGCTCGCGCAGGATGGCCTCCTCCAGTTCCTCGACCTCGTAAACGTCACGGCTGGCGATGCTCAGGACCTGAACGTAGGAGAGCTTGGCGCAGGGAATGTCTTGCATGGTGAGGGTCTGCGGCCGGCAGAAGAAGTATCCCTGGAAGTAGTGATAGCCGAGGCGCAGGGCGAACTGGAATTGCTCGCTGGTCTCGACCTTCTCGGCCAGCAAGCGGATGCCACGGCGGCGCATGTCGGCGGCGATTGCGGCCTGGCGCGCGGCGTCGGTTGCCAGAAAGTCCACTTTCACCAGGTCCGCGAAGGGCAGCAGACGCATGGTGTCAGGGGTGGGAACGTAGTCATCCAGGGCGATGAGGTAGCCGGCACGGCGCAGACGGTCACAAGCCGCCAGGGTTTCCTCGTCGGCAAGCACGTTCTCCAGCACCTCCACCACAACGCGGTCCCGTGGCAGTAAGGTGACAACGTCCTGCAACAGGACGTTGCGGGTGCAATTGATGTACGCGGGAAGGCCGCCGGTGAGCGCCGCGGAACCGAAGAGCAGGGAAAAGTCGATGGTGTCGCAGGTCGCTTTGTCAGGGTTGCTGGCGCCGAAGAAGTTGTCAAGGCCGGCGCGGAAGAGCAACTCGTACCCGTGGGTCTCCTGGTCGCGGTTCAGGATGGGCTGGCGGGCGATGTAGCGCGTGTAGGAGCGGGCTTCCGCGGGGCTGAGCGTGGGGATCGGAGTAGCGGCAGGGAAGCCGGATTGGGAGAAGGCGCTCATATCTGATATGTACCATGACCGCGGCTGACGGCCGCGCAAAATTCAGTGGCCCGGGGAGACGATTCATCCTCGCTGAGCCGGTTTGAATCCCGATTCCATTTTGGAACAGGATCAAATATTTAAGGATTCGGCGCCACTGCCGAGGGGAGGCATTCGATGCGATTGCGCATGTCGCTGATGATGTCCGCGAGGATGGTGCGGAGGTTGCGGCGCGGCTGGAAGTTAAAGGCGGCCCTGGCCTTGGCGATGTTGGGCAGACGGCGCTGCATATCCTCAAAGCCGGGTGCGTAAGCCTCTTCGTAAGGGATGTGAACCACGGGGCTGTTGGAGCCGGTGGCGTCCAGTACCAGCTCGGCGAGCTGGTTGATGGTGATCTCATGGGTGCTGCCAAGGTTGTAGGTTTCGCCGATGGTGCGGTCGGAACGGGCCATGGCGGCAAGACCTTCGACGATGTCGAAAACGTGGGTGAAACAACGCGACTGCTCGCCACTGCCGTAGACGGTGAGAGGCTCGCCGCGCATGGCCTGGCTGACCAGGGTTGGCAGTACCATGCCGTATCGGCCAGTTTGGCGCGGACCCACCGTGTTGAACATCCGCGCGATGGTGACCGGCAAACGGGACTGGCGATACCAGGCGAGGGCGAGGAACTCGTCAATTGCCTTGGAGCAGGCATAACTCCAACGGCTATGGGCGGTAGCTCCAAGGACAAGATCGCCATCTTCGCTGAATGGCAACTGGGCGGACTTGCCGTAGACCTCGGAGGTGGAGGCGAGCACGATTCGACGCGAACGCTCGGCGGCCAACCGGAGCACCAGTTCGGTTCCGGCGACGTTGGTTTCAATCGTGTCTACCGGCGACTCAATAATGCGCTTGACGCCGACGGCGGCGGCAAGGTGATAAATGAGATCGTTGTCCTCGATGAGAGGTTCGAGAAGCTCGCGATTGAAGATGGTATTGCAGTGAAAGATGAAGCCGGGGTGATCGAGGTTATGGGCGATGTTATCGGCTGAGCCGGTGGAAAGATCGTCCAGCACGCTGACCTGGTGATGTTCGCGAAGCAGAAAATCAGCGAGGTGGGATCCGATGAAACCGGCCCCTCCCGTAATCAGAACTCGCATTCCTGCTCCTTTACTATTCATTATAGGGTAGGCAAGGCGGAAGCACAGCGCGGATTTGCGCCAGCGTCTAAAATGTGCACATGATTCTACAACACGATGGCGTGGATCTGTTCTATGAAGTAAGGGGCGATGGGCCGGATGTGGTGATGCTGGCGCCGTATCCATCCGATCATAGCTACTGGCTGCCGGTGGCGCCGGTTCTGGAATCGCGCTTCCGGCTCGTGCTGCCGGATTTGCGCGGGCTGGGGCGCTCCGGGGTGGGTGAAGGCGCCACCACGATGGCGAAACTGGCCGGGGATTTGGTCCGGCTGTGCGACGAGTTGAAGATTGGGCGGGCAACGTTCGTGGGATGCTCGGTCGGGGGATACGTCCTGTTCGAGTTCTGGCGGCAGTGGGCGGATCGAGTCAAGGCGCTGGTGCTGATGGATACCAAGGCGGGCGTGGACGGCGACGAGGGTCGCGCCGGGCGTCTGAAAAATGCCGACGACGTTTTGCAGAAGGGTCCGGATTGGGCCATTGAACAGATGATACCAAGGCTGCTTTCGCCGCTGACGATGCGATCGCGGCTGGACGTGGTGGAGCGAGCAAAAGCCACGATGCGGCAGGCGACCGCCCCCGGGATGGCGGCCATGCAGCGCGGCATGGCCAGCCGCGACGACAGCACCCAGGACCTGGCCCGGATCAGGGTGCCAACCCTGGCGCTGGGCGGCGAAGACGATGTCCCTTCGCCGCCCAGCGAGCTGGAACGGATGGCGCGGGGAATCGCCGGAGCGGAGCTGGCGATAGTGCGCCGGGCGGGACACTTTGCCGCCCTTGAGCAGCCGGAGGAAGTGGGACGGCTGGTGCGCGAATTTCTGGAACGGAACGGGCGCTGAGTCAGCGCGGTAAAGAAGTTCTATCAAGTTGAGCCGCAGTTGCCGCAAACATTTTGCGCCGGGCTGGGGTGCGGCTGCCGATGGTTCCGCGCAGAGCCGGCTTCCGGCCGCACGGCAACGGGATTTATAGTTCGTTCAGGCGCAGAAATGCCGCGGCGCAAGCAACTCCGCCGGGCGATGACGAGGACGGATCCATGGATGTGCAAGTGAGCCCGGCGAGACAGATCCGGGGCAGCGTGCGAACCGCGGGCGACAAGTCGGTTTCACACCGCTACGCGATGCTGGCGGGAATTGCCGAAGGCACTTCCGAGTTCGAAAACTTTTCCACCTCGGCCGATTGCGCCAACACTCTGGCGTGCATGGCGGCACTGGGCGCCAAGGTGCGGCGCGCAGGCAATCACGTGGAGGTGGATGGAGTTGGCGGCCGGTTGCAGGCTCCCTCGCGTGAGCTGGATTGCGGCAACAGTGGCTCGACGATGCGCATGTTGAGCGGGGTGGTGGCGGCACAACCATTCACCAGCGTAATGAGCGGCGACCGCTCGCTGAGCCGGCGTCCGATGCGCCGGGTGATCGAGCCGCTGCAGCGGATGGGCGCAAGCATCGATTCGCATGACGGCTGCGCGCCGCTGGTGATCCATGGCACGAAACTGAAGGGCATGGCGTACGAGCCGCCGGTGGCGAGCGCGCAGGTGAAGAGCTGCGTACTGCTGGCCGGGCTGTTCGCCGCAGGCGAGACCACGGTGATCGAACCGGTACGCACTCGCGATCACACCGAGCTGGCGCTGGGAGCATTCGGCGCCGAGGTGCGGCGCGACGGCCCGCGGGTGACGGTGCGCGGAGGACAGAAACTGCGCGCGGTGAAAGCCTACGTGCCGGGCGACCTGTCGTCGGTCACCTTCTTCCTGTGCGCGGCGGCTCTGTTTCCGGGATCGAGCCTGGTGGTAGATTCAGTGCTTCTGAATCCGACGCGCTCGGTGGTGCTGGATGTGCTCGCCGCGATGGGAGCCACCATCAACTTTCTTAAAGTGGAGGAGCAGTTCGGCGAACTGATTGGAACCATGCAGGCCGCGGGCGGCGTCTTCCGGGGCGGCGTGATTGGCGGAGCGCAGAGCGCGGCGCTGATCGACGAGCTGCCGGCGATTGCCGCAGTGGCTCCCTACAGTACACAGGGAGTTAAGATTCGCGATGCCGCCGAGTTGCGGGTCAAAGAATGTGACCGCATTGCCGCGGTGGTTCGCAATCTGCGCGCCATGGGCGCCGAGGTGGAAGAGTTTCCGGATGGGATGTGGATTCCGGGCGGACAGAAGCTGCATGGTGCCGAGGTCGAGAGCTTTGACGATCACCGCATTGCGATGGCGTTTGCCGTGGCCGCGTTGCGCGCCGAGGGTGAAACGACGATCAAGGGCGCGGACGCGGTTGCGGTATCGTTTCCGGAGTTCTTCGAGGCGCTGGGTAAGGTGGTGGAGTAGCGGCGGGAGTTGCGAAACCGGCGGAAGCCGATGGCAGTACAGCGGCCCACCTCGCGTGGGCCGCTGCACTTTGAACCGGAGAGCGTTCTACCGGCTACTGCATGCCGCCCATCTGCGGACGCGATGCGGCGGTGGCGGGGGCGTCGAGTTCGAAGATCAGCTCGGTGCCGGCGGGCAGGGTCAGGTCGCGGCGCTTGACGATGATGTGTCCGGTGGCGACGGCGGCTCCGCTGGCGGCGCCGATCAGCAGTCCTTCGGGTCCGGCGACGACCGTGCCGGCGACGGCGCCGACTGCGGTGAGAGATCCGAGTTCAACCTTATTCATCGGGTTGGGCGATGCGCCACGGACGTTGCCTTCCTCATCGACATCGAGGTGGCGAGGGTTGGAGGTATCGACGACCGAGGCGGTGAAGTTGAGTTCCTCGCCGCCGGGCATCTGAACGCTGAGAGCCTTGATGGAGAGCGATGGCTTGCCGGAGAAGCGGCGCGCCGGGTGGGCGCCATCGACGCGGCAATGGACGATGGCCCCGGCGGGAATCAAGGTGCGTCCGTTCGCAATCACCGGCTGGGTGAGCGTGGCCGTGAATGGCTCGCCGGGCCTGGCGCTGGCGGTGGAGATGCTGCGATCGAGCTTGAGCCGGAATACGGTGGCCGTGGGCAGTACGGTTGGCTCGGGGTTGGAGCGAAGCTCGAGGGCCGGTGCGGGCGGTGCCTGGGCGGTGGCCTCGGCCGAAAGGGGTGCCGCGGGAGCCTGTGCGGCGGCAGCCGGAGTGGTATCGGGGGTCTGAGCGAAGGCCGCCGTGGCGAGCGCAGCCAGGCAAAGCAGTCGGAGGAAGCTGTTCATTTGGCAACTCCTGGGAACCGGGATGGACCCACCTGAGAAGCGTAGAGCAGAGATGGGTTGACGGCAACGCGATTGAACCAAGCCAGTTAAGGATGTGAAAGGGCCTGGCGGAATTGGCAAGCAGGAAGCAGAAAGAGGAGAAACGGGCGCTGCGGTGACCTGAGGCCGTCGCCGGGCAAGCGTTGCCGCCCGTCGATTAGCATATAATTCTCTAAGTTTGGCGAATTGTCTCCATCTCGCCGGTTTGTCTCTGTCGCCGGAAGGCGAAGCCTCCGGCTCAGAATCGCATTTAGCAAGCAAAACGAAGCACTTATCTCCCCAAATTCAAGAGAAGACGAGGAACCTATGACCGAAATCGATCAGGTACATGCGCGGGAAGTTCTTGATTCACGCGGTAATCCAACGGTGGAAGCGGAAGTAACTCTGGGCAGCGGCGCCAAGGGGCGCGCGATTGTTCCCAGCGGCGCCTCGACAGGCGAACATGAAGCGGTAGAGCTGCGCGACGGCGACAAGTCGCGCTACCAGGGCAAGGGCGTGCTGAAGGCGGTTGAGAACGTGAACAACGTGATTGGCCCGCACGTGGAAGGTCTGGATGCCTCAAACCAGAGCGAACTGGACGCGGAGATGATTGAGCTGGATGGCACCGCGAACAAGGAAAAGCTGGGCGCCAACGCGATCCTGGCGGTGAGCATGGCGGCGGCGCGGGCGATGGCCGATCACTACGACATTCCACTCTACCGCTATCTGGGGGGAGTGAACGCGACGATTCTGCCGGTGCCGATGATGAACATCATCAACGGCGGCGTGCACGCGGACTCGAGCGTGGACTTCCAGGAATACATGGTGATGCCGGTGGGCGCGTCCTCGTTCACCGAGGCGCTGCGCTGGGGCGTGGAAACTTTCCACGCGCTGAAGGGCGTACTGAAGAAGAAGGGCTACAGCACGGCGGTGGGCGACGAAGGCGGATTTGCGCCATCGCTGAAGTCCAACGAAGAAGCCGTTGAAGTGATTCTGGAAGCAATCACGCAGGCCGGTTACCGGCCGGGGCACGACGTGGCGATTGCGCTGGATCCGGCGTCCAGCGAATTCTTTGAAAATGGCAAGTATGTTTTCAAGAAGAGCGATAAATCGGTGAAGACAGCCGAAGAGATGGTGCGTTTCTACAGCGAGTGGGTGCGGCAGTATCCAATCGTTTCGCTGGAAGACGGCCTGGCGGAGAACGACTGGGACGGCTGGAAGATTCTGACCGACGAGCTGGGAAGCAAGATTCAACTGGTGGGTGATGACATTTTCGTAACCAACACGGCGCTGCTGGCGCGCGGCATTGACAGCGGGGTGGCGAATTCGATTCTGATCAAGCTGAACCAGATCGGCACCGTCACGGAGAGCCTGGAGGCGATCGAGATGGCTCGCCGCAACAGCTACACGGCGGTGATCTCGCACCGCTCGGGCGAGACCGAAGACACGTTCATCGCCGACTTTGCGGTGGCGACCGGGGCGGGCCAGATCAAGACCGGATCGGGCTGCCGCACCGACCGCATCTCCAAGTACAACCAGCTGATGCGAATTGAAGAAGAGCTGGGCGCGGGCGCGAATTTCCTGGGCTTGGGCGCGCTGAACTATAACGGCGAACTGCTGGAGACGGCGGGAGACGAGTAACCGGTTGCAGGTCCGGACGCTTCGCCGCAAGCGAGGCGGGCGTCCGGACACTCGCCCCCATGCTGAGTTCTGGTTTGGGCTCGGGCGGCGCGCGAAGAAGAGAAGTTCGTTTCAGGAGAACAGCGATGGTTCTGCGATTGGAAGTGCTGGCGCTGCTGTTGGCATCGATGTGCGGAACAGGGCTGGCACAAGGCGTTGCCCTGGATAACACGCCGCCCTCGCGCGCGCAGGTCCTGCAACTGATGTCGGCGATGGAAGTTCAGCAGAGAATTGACGCCGCATTGCAGAGCACGCAGAACAAGGTGAAAGTCACGGCGCGGGCTGAGTTCGAAAAGAAGAATCCGGGCGCGGACGCAGCCACTCTGAAAAAGTTGGACCAGATTTTCGACAGCACCCCGCTGTTCAGCTTTGCGGACATTACGGAAGCGGTGATCCCTGCATACCAGAAGCACCTGATCGCCGCGGATGTGCAGGCCGCAATCGATTTTTATTCCTCGGATGCGGGCAAGCGGCTGCTGGAAAGTCTGCCGGTAATCACGCGCGAGTCCAACCAGAGCGGCGGCCAACTGGTGCAGCAGAAGCTGCAGGCCTATAGCGAAGAACTGGAACGCAAGCTGACGGCCTTTGAAGCGGAGCTGGAGAAACAAAAGCCGCCCTCCAAGACCGACGGCAACCCCAAGGCAGACAACCCAAAGACGACGGACGAAAAGTCCAAGTAACGCGCCGCTGGTGCGCAGATTTCCGGGAGTATCCGACAGATCATGGCTCGACCGAAACCGCTCGTACTTATCATCCTGGATGGCTGGGGTTACGCTCCGCCGTCAAAATCGAACGCCATCTCGCTGGCGCGCAAACCCAACTATGACAAATTTCTGCGCGAGTTTCCCAACACCCTGGTGCATACCAGCGGGCGCTACGTCGGGCTGCCGACCGGGCAGATGGGCAACAGCGAGGTGGGACACCTGAACATTGGCGCAGGCCGGGTGGTGTACATGGACATCACGCGCCTGGACCTGATGATCGAGAACGGCGAACTGTTCCAGCATCCGGTGCTGCTGGAGGCGATGACGCAGGCGCGCAAGAACGGGCGGCGGCTGCACTTCATCGGGCTGCTCAGCGATGGCGGCGTGCACTCGCATGAGAATCACCTGTACGCGCTGCTGCGGATGGCGAAACAGAACGGCGTGGAGCGCGCGTTTGTGCATGCCTTCCTCGACGGGCGCGACACCCCGCCGGACTCCGGCGCGGATTACCTGGAGAAGCTGCAGCAGAAGATGCGCGAGTACGGCGTGGGCAAGGTGGCCACGGTGAGCGGGCGCTATTACGCGATGGATCGCGACAAGAAGTGGGAGCGCGAGCACAAGGCGTTTGACGCCATGGTCCGCGGCAAGGCCGAGGGCGGCGCGACCGTGGATGTGGTGCGGACGGTGAAGGAGTCTTACAACCGCGGCGTCAACGACGAGTTTATGATCCCGTTTGTGCGCGTGGACGAGAAGAACGAACCGGTGGGAACCATCCGCGACGAGGACGTGGTCATCAACTTCAACTTCCGGGCGGACCGCGCGCGGCAGATCACGCAGGTGCTGACGCGCGAGAGCGGCATCACGGCACAGGCGGGCCGCGACCTGCCGGACGCCGAGAAACTGGAGACGGAAATTCCGGCGCGGGAGTTGCCGAAGAATCTGCACTACGTCTGCATGACCGAGTACGACATTCGCTACAAACTGCCGGTGGTGATTCCGCCGGAGCGGCTGCACAATATTCTGGCGAACGTGATGGCGGCGCAGCAGATGCGCAACTTGAGGGTGGCGGAGACGGAAAAGTACGCCCATGTCACGTTCTTCTTCAACGGCGGCGTGGAGAAGCCGTTTCCCGGCGAGGACCGCGTGCTGGTGCAGTCTCCCAAGGTTGCCACCTACGATCTGAAACCGGAGATGAGCGCCGCCGAGGTTGCCCGGCAGGTGGTAAAGAACGTGGAGGACAACACCTTCGACGTGATGGTGGTGAACTTTGCCAACGCGGACATGGTGGGACACTCCGGCATGATTGAGCCGACGGTGAAGGCCGTGGAAACGGTGGACGCGTGCCTGGGCGAAATTTACGCAGCGGTGAAGCGTCGCGGCGGCGCCATGGTGGTGACCGCCGATCACGGCAACGCCGAGGAGATGATCGATCCGGCGACGGGCGGACCGTTCACGGCGCACACCACGAACCCGGTGCCGCTGATCTACATTGCCGAGGCCGCCAGCGGGTTCACGATGCGGCCCGACGGCGCACTGCAGGATATCTCGCCGACCTTGCTGGGGATTCTGGGCGTGCCCCAGCCCAAGGAAATGACGGGGCGGGACCTGCGGGTAAAGAAACAATAGGGCCGGCAGGACTTGGAAGTTGCAAGGCCACGGCGCGGGATGCCGTGGCCTTGCAGTTTCTGAATGAATCAGTGGCGCCGCCGGCTATGCGGCTTCTTCCTGCTTTGAGCGGCGAGCGTCAGGCTTGATATTCTGGTTGACGTGGAACACGTTGTGGGGATCGTATTGTGCCTTGATGGCAGACAGCCGCTCGTAACTTTCGCGATAGGTTGCCCGGATCCGGTCCTCTCCTTCGTCCATCATGAAATTGATGTATGCCCCACCCGCCGAGTAGGGATGCAGCTCCTCCCAGTAGCTTCTGGCCCAGTCCACCAGAATGGGTTTCTTAGCCGGGTCCGGGTCCACCCCAACGATGACCTCCGCCCAGTTGGCGTCACGGAAGTTCCAGGGAGTTTCGCTGCTGGAGATTCTGCTGGCCGCTCCGTTGATAGGGTAGAGGTGCATGGTGGATAAGCCGGTGGGAATCCGCTGGGCATGTCTCATGTGAGCGCGGATAGCATCGTCGCTGAGTTCCTTCACGAAGTCGGCTTTCCAATACCACTGCAATCCGGGCGAATAGAGCCCGTCAAACATGCTCTGGAGAGCGGGATGGGGAATCGGGCCGACGAAATCAAGGGCCGGTGTCAGAAAGTTGCGTGCTGGCTGGAGAGCAGCTTCCGCATTTTCCATGGGGCCGGTGTGGCACCAGACGATGCCGCACATTTTCCGGTTGCGAAGATGTTCGGGGAAAGGCGGCCCGGGTGGCACGACCAGGAATGCGAAGAAACCGTTGAGGTCATCCGGGGCGTTCACGATGAAATCGCGATACCATTTCATGACCTCAGGCGCCTGGTCCATCTCCCAGAACATAGGCCCGCCATACACCGTGTGCACGGGATGGGCCTGGAAGAGGAACGAGGTGACCACTCCGAAGTTGCCGCCGCCGCCGCGTACCGCCCAGAAAAGATCCTGGTTCTGTTTCTCATTGGCTGTCACGAAGCTGCCATCGGCCAGAACCATGTCAACGCCCAGCAGGTTATCGATGGTAAGCCCATACTTCCGGGTCAGGTAACCCAAACCTCCTCCCAGGGTAAGTCCGCCTACGCCCGTGGTGGAGATAATCCCACTGGGCACAGCGAGTCCGAATGGGTGAGTGGCGTGATCGACGTCTCCCCATGTACTTCCCCCTCCGACCCGGACGGTTCGGGCGTCAGGGTTGACGTGAGTGTAGCGAACGGGCGAGAGATCGATGACCAGCGCGTCGTCCCACACGCCGAGTCCGCCCGCGTTGTGTCCGCCACCGCGCACGGCGATCTCCAAGTTGTTCTGGCGGGCGAATTTAATCGCACTGATCACATCGGCAACATCCGTGCAGCGGGCGATCAGACTGGGCCGCCGGTCGATCATGCCGTTGTACACTTTCCGGGCGCAGTCATATCCGGGATCGTGAGGTTGGATCAATTCTCCCCGGAATTGTGTCTTGTATTCCTCGACTGTGGGCTGGAGCGGCATATTCACTTCTCCTTCCGCCGTTGCCGGAGGCTGCCTCGCTGGGTGCATCGCGCTGCTTACCGGATCGCAACTGGGAGAGGAGGCCTCGCCGGCATGCCGGCGCTTGAACCAAAGCTGGAAAAATTGGATGCGGTCCCCGGCTTTGGGGACGCACAGTTTGAAAGGCGAATGCGTGGAGTTTGCTCCTTGGATGGCCACGGGACCGCGCGTGCAGATTTGCCCGCTGATTTCGATATCGGGGCGTTTGAGGGTCACGGCACGGCAATGCTGCGCGCGAGGAACTGCTTGTGGGCGCAAACCGTATTTGCGGAAGGATGCCGCCGCTTAGAGTAAAATCATTGGTTCACTTTACAATTCCGTCTACGATCTGGAGCAAACATGCAGAACAAATTCGGCCGGATGGGATGGCTGGTGCTGCTGGCCGCCAGCGCCTGCCTGACGCAGGCGCCCGCACAGGATGCGCCCAAGTTGGACCGCTTCGATGCCTCGATGCTGGACAAGTCAAAGGATCCCTGCGTTGATTTCTTCGCTTACAGTTGCTCGAAGTGGCAGGCGTCGCATCCGATTCCGGGCGATTTGCCAAGGGTGGATACATCGACGCCGCTCTATTTGTGGAATCAGACAATCCTGCGCGAGACCATGGAAAAGGCGGCGGCCAATCCCGCAGCCAAGGGAACCGAGCAGCAGATTGGCGACTACTGGAAGAGCTGCATGAACCTGGACCAGCGTGCCGCCAAAGGAAAACAGTGGCTGGCCGAGGCGCTGCAGCCGGTGGATGCGATGAAGAGCAAGCAGGAGCTGGCGGCCGTGCTGGCGCATCTGCACGGCGGGTTGGTTCCGGCCTGGGAAGGCGACGACGACCAGACAAACACTGCCCTGATCGGATTTGGACCGCAGCAGGACCAGGAGGACTCCTCGAAAATGGTCGCGGGTTTTGACCAGGCGGGGCTGTCGCTGCCTTCGCGCGACTATTACCTGAGCGGCGACGAGAACTCGAAAAAGATTCGCGCAGCCTACAACAAGCACTTGGTGCGGATGTTCGGGCTGGCGGGCGATACGCCGGAACAGGCAGCCAGGGAGGCTACGGCAGTGTTGGAGATTGAGGTGGCGCTGGCCAGGGCGCAGATGGATGTGGTGGATCGCCGCGACCCGGTGAAGATCTATCACAAGCAGTCGCTGGAGCAGATCAAGGCGGCGCTGCCCGACTTCAATGTGGACGAATACCTGAAGCTGAGCGGCGCGCCGGCGCCTCCGTTCTACCTGGTGACCACCCTGGAGTTTCTCCCCGCGCTCGATCAGCAGATCAAGACAAGGTCGCTTGCGGAACTGAAGAGCTACCTGCGCTGGTGGACGATTCGGGCGGCGGCCAACAAGACGACTCCGGAACTGGAGCAGGCGAACTTCGATTTCTTCGGCACCACGTTGCAGGGAACGCCGAAAATGCTGCCGCAGTGGCGGCGCTGTGTCGCCTCGGCGGACGCACGCCTGGGCGAGGCGCTGGGACAGGAGTACGTAAAGATCGCTTTCCCGCCCGCGAGCAAGGCCAAGGCAATGGCGCTGGTGGATGGCATCCGCACGGCGTTGAAGCAGGACATCGGCGAGGTGGACTGGATGGCCGACGCCACCAAGAAACAGGCGATCGAAAAGCTGGACGCGATGATTCAGAAGATCGGGTATCCGGATACCTGGCGCGACTATTCGTCGCTGAAAATTGTGCCGGATAACCTCATGGCCAATGCGGAAGCGGCCAATGCCTTCGAGGTGCGCCGGCAGCTCAACAAGATCAACAAACCGGTGGACAAGATGGAATGGATCATGACGCCGCCCACCATCAACGCCTACAACGATCCGCAAAACAATACGATCAACTTCCCGGCCGGCATCCTGCAGCTTCCGTTCTTCGATGGGAAGCAGACGGATGCGGCGAACTATGGCGAAATTGGCGCGGTGATTGGTCATGAGATCACTCACGGTTTTGACGACCAAGGACGCAAATACGACGCCAAGGGAAACCTGCGCGACTGGTGGACCGCCTCCGACGCCAAGAACTACGACGAGCGCGGCAACTGCCTCTCCGCCGAGTACACCCACGACGTTCCGGAACTGGGCCCAACGGTGAAGACTAATGGGAAACTGACCCAGGGTGAGGACACAGCCGATAACGGCGGCCTCCACCTGGCGATGATGGCGCTGGAGAATCTTTACCAGGCGCGCGGTAAATCTTTGGATGTGCCGGAAGAAGATGGTCTGACCGCGCGGCAGAGCTTCTACGCGAACTACGCCTTCAGCTACTGCGAGAGCACACGTCCGGATGTGGAGCGAATGCAGATCACGACCAACCCGCACTCGCTGAACCGCTATCGGGTAAACACTCCGGTGAGCAACCAGGCGGAGTTTTCCAAAGCGTTCGGCTGCAAGGCCGGACAGCCGATGGTGAGGCAGCCGGCTTGCCGGGTGTGGTAGCGGAGTGAGCAGCTGCGCAGCCGGGTACGCGGCGAATTCCTGACGGCGAGTACAGGGAATCCGATGGTATCCGGCGGGCGGCGGTGGGCTAGGCAAAGGAATGGGGAGCCTCGGTGCGGGCTCCCCGTTTGTTGTGGCAAGTTTCCTAAGCGGCGGAATTTACCATGTGCATCAGGTAGAAGATGGTGCCGGCCACCGCGGCCGAGGCAGGGATGGTGAGCAGCCAGGCCCAGACAATGCGGCCGGCAACGCCCCAGCGCACGGCAGAGAGCCGCTGAATGCTGCCGACGCCGACGATGGCTCCGGTGATGGTGTGGGTGGTGGAAACCGGAATGCCGGCCAGCGCGGTACCAAACAGGGTGATGGCTCCGGCGCTTTCAGCGCAGAATCCGCCGACCGGCTTGAGCTTGGTAATCTTGCTGCCCATGGTGTGGACGATCCTCCATCCGCCGAAGTAGGTTCCGGCGGCGATGGCGGCATGGGCGCAGAGGATGATGGGCCAATGAAATCGTCCCCAGTCATGAGTGACGTCGTACTCGGAAATGATGTGGCCGGTGAAGAGAGCTCCGGCGACGACGCCCATGGTTTTTTGGGCGTCATTGCCGCCGTGGCCGAGCGAATAAGCGGCGGCGGAGAGCAATTGGAGCTTGCGGAACAGGGTATCGACCTGGCGGGGCGATCTGCGTTCGAAGATCCAGGAGATGGCGACCATGAAGCCGAAGCCGAGCACCAATCCCATGACCGGAGCGATGAAGATAAAAATGACGGTCTTGGTCCAGCCACCGGGGATGATGACGCTGAGCGAGGTGCGCCAGCCGTGCAGAATGGCAGCGCGGACAACGGCGGCTCCGGCATAGCCCCCGATGAGGGCATGGGACGACGAGGTGGGCAGGCCCCACCACCAGGTGAGCAGATCCCAGGCAATTGCGCCCAGCAGTCCGGCCAGGACCACGTACTGGGTGATGACGCTGAGATCGACCATGCCCTTGCCAATGGTTTTGGCAACTGCGGTGCCGAGCAGGAAAGCGGCGACGAAGTTAAAAAATGCCGCCCATACTACGGCCAGCTTGGGTGAGAGTACGCGGGTGGAAACGACGGTGGCAATGCTGTTGGCGGAATCGTGAAAGCCATTGATAAAGTCGAAGGTCAAGGCCACCACGCAAGTGAAGATGACCAATATCAATCCAGTGTTCAAGACGTACCTCTGGCGGGGCGCTATGCGTCCGCGACGTGGACCGTTGCTCAGGCGCCCTTTAGTACTACGGTTTCCAGCACGTTGGCAGCGTCCTCGGCCTTGTCGGTTGCCTTCTCCAGCACCTCGAGCAACTCCTTGTGCTTGATGAGTTGAATGGGATCAGTCTCAGTTTCAAAGAGGCGGCCGATGGCAGCGCGGGCGATCCCGTCGGCTTCATTCTCCAGGCGGTTGACCTCGACACAGTTCTCAATCAGGGCGTCGCCTTGTTCCAGCAGAGCGACAGCCCTGGCCAGTTCCTCGGTTTGGCGGAGGATGATGGTTGCCAGCTCGACGGCGCCTGGTGGCAGGTGGGTGATTTTGTAAGTGGCGAGGCGATCGGCGGCGGCATTGATGTAGTCGAGCACGTCGTCCAGCGAACTGGCCAGGGTGTGAATGTCCTCGCGGTCAAAGGGTGTGATGAAGGACGAGTTCAACTTGATAAAGAGGGCGTGAGCGATGTCGTCGCCTTTGTGCTCGGTCCGTTTGATCTTCTGCACCCCGGCGGCAACGTTCCGGTAATCCTGGAGAAGGTCATGCAGTTGGCTGGCACCGGTGGTGAGATTGTTCGCCATGTCTGCAAAGAGGTCGAAGAACTTACCTTCGCGTGGTATGAAGCGGAGCATAAAGGTGGGAGCACTCCTGTTGGGATGGCGGGTTCAGCGGTCAGCGCCCAGAGTTTGTAACCTTGCATTGATCATACTGTAACAATTGAATATCGCACCCGAGATCGGTGGCCGTCAATCGAGAGTCGCGCAACGGGAACGAAACCGGCAGGGCAATGGACGCGGCGCGGCGCAGCAAAAGGCCGCCTGCGAGGCGGCCTTTTACAGAATGAACTACCGCGCTTCCGATTCTATAGCGTGGATTCGATTTCAAATCCCCAGGCTTCCAGAAGCGGTTCGGGGATATATTTTGAATTCTTGTTACGGCGTGCCCACTCACGCAGCCGGGTAGAACGGAGGTATTGATCCGGGGTCAGTTTGAATTCACGGACGACCTGTTCGAACTCAGTGATAGTGGGAGTTATGGGGCCGATTGGTTCAGGCTTGCCCCAGTTGGGATTACCGCGTCTCTTGGCCATAGGAATTTTCCTTACCTCTGCGATGAAATTGGAACATTCGAGTGGAAGCTCTCAGGGAGCCTACAACTACGCGCTCGAACCGTTCCGTCAGGTCTTGCCGTTCAGGCTGGCGAATACTGCGCTGGCCTGCTTGCAGCCCGCAGAACTCTGCTCGCTTCGCATCTCCTCCGTTGGGCCCACCCAGTCTACGGAGATCCATGACATTCAATATCGCTCCATCATACCACGGATTCGGTGCAAATTTCCGATTACCCCGGGATGCGGGCGCGAGAAATTTCTAAGAAAAACAAGATAAGACACATTATTTCTTTATTTTAGCAAATATATTGAAACTAATACTTTATGTTCAAAGATACGAAAAAATGGATTCCCACATTGAGATTGTGGCCATACGGGCAGGAGAATTCCTCGAGTTTTGCGCTGTCCAGGCAGCGCTCTGCGCGGCCGGTGGCTTTGGGAGCGGCAGAGGCGCCCGAGCCCGAGGAGTCAGGCGCTTTCACTGGTGGCATTGAGGGCACCGCCGGCGGCCCGTATCAGCTTCCAGAGTTCGTCGTGCCCCAGCCCGGTCTTGGCCGAATAGGGGAGGACGCAATCGACGCCGTGAGCTTTCCTGAGGGCGTTGAGCGAGGCCTGAATCCGGTTGCCGGCGCGGTCAGCCTTGGTGGCAATGACGATGATCGGGCGATTGATCTGGATAAGATAGCGGATCATCTGCGAGTCCGACGGCTGCGGAGGAATATTGGCATCGACCAGGCAGAGGCAGAGAGAAAGGGTAGAGCGGCCGGTCAGGTAGGGCTCGACGAATCCCGGCCAGCCGTTGGAGATCTCGCGCGGTACGCGAGCGTAGCCGTAGCCGGGAAGGTCGGCAAAGACAACCTGGGCGCGAGGCCGTCCGGGCCAGCGAATCTCAAAAAAATTGATTGCCTGGGTGCGCCCCGGGGTGTTGCTGGTCTTGGCAACCTTGGCGCTGACAAGGGAATTGATCAGGCTGGACTTGCCGACATTGGAGCGGCCGAGGAAGGCGATCTCCGGCAACTCGGTCGAAGGAAAATGTTCGGGTGCAACCGCCGAGAGCAGGAAATTGGTAAAAACCTTCATGTTCCTATTTTATCCTGAATGCCGAATCCGGGTTTGGCCGGGTGGGAGAAACGCTGAAACGGGGAGCCGTGTGGTTACCACGCGGCGACGGTCTCCGGCATCCAGCGGCTCCTGCCGGATGCTCATTTCCGCATGGACGGCCCAAATGTCGGATGGGAGAGGCGATCCAGAGGAAATGCTCCGGGAAAGTTGCGGCCTGGCAGGGCGCGCGTATTGGTGCGTGCTCAGCACCGCGCGGTCGTGTAAATTGGACTCGGTACTTTAAATGCCAGAAATTTCAAATAAGCCGGTTCAGTGCAGCCAATTGGGCAAGCTCAGCTTCAAGTACGGTCTGCGGACGGTGGCGGTTTTTGAGGCAGTCAAGGGCGCCGCGGTCATCGCACTCTGCGTCGTGCTCCTGTCGTTGCTGCACAAAGACCTGGACGCGGTCGTGGATCACCTGACTCACTGGCTTCGGCTGAACCCGGACTCGCGGATTGCGGACTGGTTTTATGATCTGGCCGATCGCACCACGGGACGCGGAATCTGGGCTGCGGTGACGGTTGGACTGGCGTACTCGTGCTGCCGCTTTGTGGAGGCTTACGGACTGTGGCATGAGCGCCAGTGGGCAGAATGGTTTGCCGTGATTTCGGGCGCGATGTTTGTGCCGGCGGAAGTAATTGCGGTCATTGCGCATCCGCACCTGGACAGGATTGTGGTGCTGGTGTGCAATATCCTGATCGTGCTGTTTGTGCTGAGCATCCTGCTGGCAAGCCGCCGCCAGCGCAGCGAGCTGGAAGCGAAGGCGCACAAAACCGGGGACGAATAACGCCACGCAGACAGCCCGCCCGCGTGGCGATTCGGGCAGGCGCAGGCTAGGGCAGGCGCTTCCAGTTCTGGGTGCGCCCGAGCAGCGAGAATCCGATAAACCCGCGCATGGACAGCGTGTCAGATCCCACGGTCCAGAGCTTCCCTTTGTACTCTTTGCCGTTTTCCGGATCCACCACGGTCCCGCCAACCCAGGCGTTGCCTTCCGGCCTGAAATTGCGCAGGATGACCATGCCCATGAGGGGCTTGTTCTTGAGATCGCCCGGACACTTATCGCAGACGTCGCCAGGCTGGCGGCCGGGGCGGAGCTGGGTGACTTTGCCGAAGAGTTTCCCGTCCACCAGGTAAGTTTCTACATGACCCCAGGGCTTGCCCTCGTCGTTGATGACCTGCCAGGGTCCGATGGCGGCCTGCAGGGCGGGTGCGAGTTGCTGGGCGTGGACCGCGGCGAGTGAGGATAGCGCAAACAGAGCAACCGCGATGGCGCGAAGACCGTTGCAGCGGATCATATTCAAAGATGTCACCCCTTTCATCATCAAGATGTGCCGGACTGCGATGACGCCAATATTTTAGACGCAAAATTTCACTTCCGGGGGAAACGAGTCAGAAATACCTGCCTGGCGGCTGCAGCGGCACAAGAAAAGTCCCCCGGCGGCGGGGGACTTCTGGCAAGGCGCGAAAATCTATGCCTCGGAGGCGACGGGCTCGGTGCCCTTGCGCGGGCGGCGGCCGGCCTGCAGAATCTTCTTCCGCAAACGCAGCGACTTTGGGGTGATTTCGACGAGTTCGTCGTCGGCGATGAACTCCAGGCTCTGCTCGAGGTTGAGGGTGCGGAAGGGAATCAGGCGAATCCCTTCATCGGAGGTGGAGGCGCGCATGTTGGTGAGCTTCTTTTCGCGCACGGCGTTGACGTCGAGATCGTTCTCGCGCGAGTGCTGGCCGATAATCATGCCTTCGTAGACTTCCACGCCGGGGCCGATGAAGAGTTCGCCGCGCTCCTGCAGACCGTTGAGGGCATAGGTGGTGGTAGTACCCGCACGGTCGGAAGTCAGCACGCCGGAAGGGCGCTGAGGGATGCTTCCCAGCCATTCCGTGTAGCCGTCGAATAGAGAATTCATGACGATGGTTCCGCGCGTCTCGGTGAGCATTTCACCGCGCAGGCCGATGAGGCCGCGGCTGGGAACGCGGAATTCGATGCGCACCCGGCCATAGCCGTGGTTGTGCATCTTGCGCATCTCGGCCTTGCGGGCGCCGAGCCGTTCGATGACCACGCCGATGTACTCCTCGGGAATATCGACGGTAAGCATCTCGACCGGCTCCATGAGTTTGCCGCCGACGGTGCGGGTGACAATCTCAGGCTTGCCAACGGCGAGTTCGAATCCTTCCCGGCGCATCATCTCGATGAGGATGGCAAGTTGCAATTCACCACGTCCCATGACGGTAAAGGTATCGGGCGCATTCTGCTCGACGCGGATGGAGACGTTGGTCAGCAACTCCTTGTCCAGGCGCTCGCCCAGGTTGCGTGAGGTGACAAACTGGCCTTCGCGTCCACTGAAGGGCGAGGTGTTGACGACGAACTGCATGGCGATGGTGGGCTCGTCGATGAGAATGTGGGGCAGCGGATCGGGCGTCTCGTAGCTGGTGATGGTCTCGCCGATGGTGATGCCGCTGACGCCGGCGATGGCGACGATATCACCCAGATCCGTTTCGGTGATGTCGGTGCGCTTCAGGCCGCTGAAGCTGAAAAGCTTGGTGATTTTGACCTTTTCGACTTCGCCGTCGAGCTTGGCGATGCCGACTTCCTCGCCGGTGCGCAGGGTGCCGTTGAAGACCCGTGCGATGGCAAGGCGCCCGAGGTAGTCGCTGTAGTCGAGGTTGGCGACCAGGATCTGCAATGGCGCCTCCGGGTCCCCGGCGGGTGCAGGAATGGTCTTGATGATGGCTTCGAAAAGGGGCTGAAGATTGACGCCGGCCACGTCAGGGTCGGTGCTTGCGGTGCCCAGTTTCGCGTTGGTGTAGAGCACCGGGAACCCGAGCTGGGACTCTTCGGCATCGAGATCGATAAACAGGTCGTAGATCTCGTTGAGGACTTCCTGGGAGCGTGCGTCGGGACGGTCAATCTTGTTGATGACGACGATCGGCCGCAGATGGGCTTCCAGGGCCTTGGAGAGCACGTAACGAGTCTGCGGCAGCGGGCCTTCGCTGGCATCGACCAGCAGCATGACGCCATCGACCATCTTCAACGCACGCTCAACCTCTCCGCCAAAGTCGCTGTGGCCGGGCGTGTCCACGATGTTGATCTTGTAGTCGTGGTAAGTCACGGCGGTGTTCTTGGCGAGAATGGTGATGCCGCGCTCGCGTTCGAGATCGTTGGAATCCATGACCCGGTCCACCAGCTCCTGGTTGGCGCGAAATACGCCGCTTTGGCGGAGCATGGTGTCAACGAGCGTGGTCTTTCCGTGATCGACGTGGGCGATAATGGCGATGTTGCGAATCTGCTTGGTCAAACTATCTCATCCTTATTTGGCGAACTGGTCGCGTAGGGGCGCTGCGCTGGCGGCGCGCGATGAAGGCAGAGGAACTCTGCCGCGAGTCCGTTGCACGATTCGATTAGGAAGCGAGGGAACGAAAACTCAGGAATACTGTGTTTATTATATCCCCATGCGCCATTTGCCGCAGGCTTCAGAGCCGTGGGATGGCGTGCCGTGGCGAATCTGCTTCGGAAATTGGCGCGGCCTGCGCTACACTTCAGCAGAAATCATGGCGAGCGAAAACCTTTCCGAGCATCCCGCAGAAGCCAGCCCAGCGCCCGGCGCGGCGGGGGCAGGCGCCACCCTGTCCGGCAAGGCTTCACTCTGCTCGCGGCTGGGGGCCACGCTGCTCAGCGAGAGCTGGTTGACGCGGATGGCGCTGATCCTGATCTTTGGTCTCTACGCGCGCGCCATCGGATTTGCCCCGGTCTATGACGACAACGTGATCACGCCGTGGGACTCCTTGCGCGATGTGCCGAAGTTTTTCACTCACGATATTTTCGGTTATGACGGAACCGCCCACTCGGTGTACTACCGCCCCTTGGCCGTAACCTGGGGATTTACCTTGGCCCACTGCACCGGGGGCGCGCCTGGATGGCTGCACCTGGGTGCGATTCTGATGCACGTGGCGGTGGTGTTGCTGGCCTGCGCCCTGGGACGCCAGTTGTTCGGCGACTGGCGGCTGGCGTTGTTGACGGCCTTGCTGTTTGGGCTGCATCCCTCCAAGGTGGAAAGCGTTGCGTGGATCGGCAGCAGCACCGTGGACGGACTGGCGGCGGTGTTCTTCTTCGCCGCGCTGATCGCGTTTTTGAAGTGGCGCGAGAACGGGGACGGCCGCTGGATGGGGGCGTCGGTGGCGCTTTTTGCGGGCGCCATGTTCACCAAGGAGACGATGGTCTTCATCCCCATCCTGATTGCCGCGTATCTCTGGCTGATGACGCCGCGCGCGGGCCGGCTACGGCGGACCCTGCGAACATTAGTGCCGTATGGCGCGGTCTGGATCGTCTATATGGCGATCCGCCACGCGGTCATCAAACCGGCCAAGGCGAGCGCCGAATATATTCATCCAACATTCACGCTCGCTAATCTGTGGACGGCTCCCGCTTCGATCTGGTGGTATCTCCGCCACCTGGTTTTGCCCTGGGGATTGAGTGTGGAGTACACGGCGACGCTGCTGAATCGACCCAGTTTTTTCGGATTCATTCTGCCCACGGCCGGGATTGCCGGATTGCTGGCGGCGGTCTGGTGGGGATGGCGGCGGCAGCGCTCGCCGCTGGCGGCGTTTCTGATCGTCTGGTTTGTTGTTACCCTGGCGCCGCCGGTGGTGGTGGCTCCCATGGTGCTGCAACACGACCGTTATCTCTACATTCCCGCGTATGCATTCTGCGCACTGGTGGCATGGGCGATTCTGCGCCTGGGAAGTTTGCCGGCAGGTGCCCCGCTGGCGGCGGCGCTCGCAGTTGTGCTTCTCTGGTCCGGGCTGACCTGGCATGAGATGGGCTACTGGGATTCCGACGCCACCCTGTGGAGCCGGGTGCTGCAGATTTCCCCGACAAATCCCAAGGCGCGGTTGCAACTGGCCTTCCTCTACCGGGAGGAAGGCGATACCCGCAAGGCTCTTGGCATGCTGGACGACGGCTTGCGCGACCGTCCGAACTCGCCGAATCTCTGGCTGGCGCGGGCCAGCATCCTTTACTCCGACCAGCAATGGGACCAGGCGCGGGCCGCCTATCTCAGGGTGATCCAGTTGACCGAGCCCGCGCCAGGACAGGCGGTGGAAGCCGGTCCGCCTACCCGGTTGCGAGCCGCCGCCGCTTTTCAGTTGGCCTTGATGGATGTTGCCGCGAAGAATTTTCCGGAAGCCGAACGCTACGCCCGCAGCGCCCTCAGCTTGCGCCCCGACGGGGTTGGATATCACGAGGCGCTGGCGGAGAGCCTGAGCGGCGAGGGACGGATGGACGAATCCAGGGCGGAGAACGCGACCGAACTGCGCTTGCGGGTGGCGCAGCAGAGGTCGAACGGATGGGGCGCCCATCCGTGAGAGAATAAGAAGACAACTCACGGTGCGGTTCACTTCTGAATGATTCAGCTTATAGACGCCGGCAAACGCTACGGCCAGAAATTGCTTTTCGAAAACCTGAACTGGTTGATCACTCCGCAGGACCGGGTGGGACTGGTGGGCGCCAACGGAACAGGGAAAACCACCCTGCTCAAAATATTGGCCGAGCTGGAATCGCTCGACTATGGCACCATCACCCGCGGCAAGGGCGTCAGCGCCGGATACTTGCCGCAGGACGGGCTGAGCCTGAGCGGACGGTCGGTCTTTGCCGAATGCCTCTCGGTCTTTGACGATGTACACGCCATGGAACGCGAACTGGAAGCTCTGACCCGGCGCATGAGCGAGATCGATCCGGCCGGCGTGGAGTATGAACAGGTGAGCGAGCGCTTCCACCGGGTGCAGAGCGAGTTTCTGCACCGCGATGGCTACAGCCTGGAGTCGCAGGTGGGAACGGTGCTGACCGGCCTGGGATTTGGCAAAGAAGACTGGCTGCGGCAGACCGAGGAGTTCAGCGGCGGCTGGCAGATGCGCATCTCACTGGCCAAGCTGCTGCTGGCAAAACCGAACATGCTGCTGCTCGACGAGCCGACCAACCACCTCGATCTGGAGACGCGCAACTGGCTGGAAGATTATCTGAGCAACTATCCGTATGCCTGCGTCCTCATCTCCCACGACCGCTATTTCCTGGACGTGACAGTCAAAAAGATCGTGGAGATCTGGAACAAGCGGGTTCACTTTTACAGCGGAAACTACGACAAGTACCTGCGTGACAAGCAGCAGCGGCGTGAGTCGCTGGCCGCCGCCTACCGCAATCAGCGCGAGCGCATCGAGCAGTTGGAGGCGTTCATCAGCCGCTTCCGCTACCAGGCAACCAAGGCCAAGCAGGTGCAGAGCCGCATCAAGGAACTGGAGAAGATCGAGCGCATCGAAGTGCCCGAGGACGAACGCACCATCTTCTTCACTTTCCCGCAGCCCAAGGCCAGCGGCCGCATCGTGGCGGAATTCAAAAACGTAAGCAAAAGCTACGGCGAAAAGCAGGTGCTGCGCGATGTGAACTTCACCATCGAGCGCGGCGAACGCATCGCCCTGGTCGGCGTCAACGGCGCGGGAAAGTCCACCATGATCCGGATGCTGGCGCAGAGCGAACCTGTCAGCAGCGGCGAGTACGTGCTGGGGCACAACGTGGAAACTGACTACTTCGCGCAGGATCAGTACAAGGAACTGGATTCGGAGGCGCGCATGCTGGACGATCTGAACATGGTGGCGCCACGCTCGCAGACCGAACTGCGCAGCCTGCTGGGCAGCTTCCTGTTCAGCGCCGACGATGTCTTCAAGAAGATTGGCGTGCTCAGCGGCGGCGAGCGCAACCGCTACGCGCTGGCGCGCATGCTGCTGCTTCCTTCGAACTTTCTTTTGCTCGACGAACCGACCAACCACCTCGACCTGCGGGCCAAGGACGTGCTGCTGGAATCGTTGCAGAAGTTCAGCGGAACCTGCGTTTTCGTTTCTCACGACCGATACTTTATCGACCGCCTGGCGACGCGCGTCTTCGAGGTGGCCGACGGCGCGGTGAATATTTATCCGGGAAACTACGAGGACTACTTGTGGCGCAAGCAGAACGGCGCCCAGGAGTTGGAGGCGTCGCTGCGCGCCACGGTTGCGGCCGGGCACAGATCGGATGGGGCGGCAGAGCAGGGGATGGAGGCGGTGGCCGAGACGGCATCGGAAACGGTTTCCGAGACGTCATCTGAACCGAGGCGGCGGGTGAATCCGCTGAAGCGCAAGCAGATGGCAGAGCGGCTGGCAAACCTGGAGATCGAGGTCAGCCAGACCGAGGCCGTCATCGCCGAGTCCGAAGAGTCGCTGAGCCGTTATGTCAGCAACGAGGAGACGCAGAGGGTTTCAACCTTGCTGGAAGAGAAACGGCGCGAGCTGGAAACCTTGGAGAACGAGTGGGCCGAGCTGAGCGAGGCGCTGGAAGAGACGGAATAGTACCTGCTCACTCCTTTGCCGTCAACGCAGCCAGCGTGCGCAGCTTCACGGAAGCGTCATTGGCGATGTCCTGCCGCAGCCAGACCAGGTGCCCCGCATCATAGATCACCAGGATTCTTTCGTTCGGAGACTCCACCAGAATGCAAATACTGCTGTAGATGCGAATATTCCGCAGATACCACGCCGCCGGGGTCAACACTCCCAGAAGAATCAGACGTCTTTTCATGCGTCCTCGCTTCGAGTGGCTCCCCTGCAACGGAGATACGCTACCGCCTGGCTTGAGGTCCACATTCGTTCGCCGGAGCGGTCGCCAGCCGCCTCAGCCCTGAGCTTTTGACCTGCTCAGCAGATCGTGGCAGACTTGCTTGGGTTGCGAACGAACGCCGCGAGTTAAACATGCGACTGAAGTTTAATCGAACGTTACGAACAAATGTTGCCGATCAACGTTGCGAGTGAACCTGGAGGATCGAAATGAGAGTTAAGTTGCTCGTCGCCGTGCTTCTGGTTCTGCCCGCAGTCGCTTTCGCACAAACGAACCCGGGGAGCGCCACACCGGCGCACTCGCAGGCTGCTCCCGCGATCGGCGTAGCTCCGGGATTTTCCCTCCCGAACGGGCTTGACCTGCCGAAAGGCCTCTTCGACGCTTTCTGGGACGACCCTGCAATGGCCGCCGAACTGCAACTGACGGCCGCGCAGAAGAAGCAGTTGCGCGATGCGGCGCTCAAGCAGCAGCTCGCGGTAATCGACGGCAGCGCGGACGCGCTCAAGGCGTTTGTCCAAATCTCCGCAATTCTCAATGCCGAAGAGTTGGACGACGCGGCTTACAAGCAACAGCTCGACAGCCTTTCGGCGGCAAGCGGAAAGATCATTCATGAGGTTGGCGAGATGGTGGTGGCTCCGCGCCGGGTTCTCACCTCCGAGCAGTATCAGAAGCTGAAAAGCCTGCAACGCGCCAAGCGAGAGGCGGCGAAGGCCTCTGCCCACCCTAAGACAGCGAAAACGCCTCCGGAGGGCGAGCGGCCATAGCGCGGGCGGGCGGCCATTTACTTGTACGGATAGAACACGAAGAACAGCAGTGATAATCCCGCCAGCACCCACAGGCCCGCCTTAATCTCGCGGGCTTTGCCTTGCACGATTTTGCAGAACGGATAGAGCAGGAAGCCCGCGGTGATGCCGACGGCGATGTTGTAGGTGAAACACATCAGGGTGACGACGGCGAAGGCGGGAATCGATTCGCCGTAGTCGGTGAAGTCGATGCGGGTGATGGGCGCAAGCATGAAGAGTCCCACGATGATGAGCGCGGGGCCGTAGGCTTGGGCCGGAATGGCCGCCACAAAGGGCGCGGCAACCGCCGAGATGGCAAAGAGAACGGCCACCACTACGGCGGTCAGCCCGGTGCGCCCACCGGCTTCAATTCCGGTGGCGGACTCGACGAAGGCGCCCGACGTGGTGGTGCCGAACAGCGGCGAGAGCATGGTCGCCAGCGCGTCGGCCATCATGGGCCGCTCGATTTGCGGGAGGTTGCCATTCTCGTCCAGAAAGCCGGCGCGGGCGCTGAGTCCGATAAGCGTGCCCATGGTGTCCACAAAGGCCATGATGAAGATGGTGAACGCGATGGGCAGGGCCTTGGGCGAGAGCGCGCCGCGCACATCAATTTGCGCGAAGATGGGTGCGACGCTGGCGGGAGTTCCAAACAACGCCGCGGGCCATGGAGCAACGCGGGTGACGAACGCCACCAGGGCGGTGGTTACAATTCCGATGAGAATTGCGCCAGGAACTTTGCGAATCGTCAGTGCGCCGATCAGCAGGAATCCGAAGATGGCCACCAGCACCGGAGCGGAGGTGATCGCGCCCGCCTTGACGGGTGCGCCCGCGACGCCGAGCTGGACGATGCCGGTCTGGTTCAATCCGATGAAGGTAAGAAACAGTCCGATGCCGACCGCGAAGCTGTAGCGCAGCGAAGTGGGGATGGACTCCACCAGGCGCTGGCGCAGGCGCAGCACGGTGAGCACGAGGAAGGCAAGGCCGGCGAGAAAGATGGCGCCCAGCGCGGTTTGCCAGCGCATGCCCAGGCCCAGGCAAACGGTGAAGGCGATGAAGGCGTTCTCGCCCATGTAAGGCGCGATGGCGAAGGGGCGGTTGGCGTAGAGGCCCATGAGCAGGCATCCGCAGACCGACGCCAGGATCGTTGCCGTCATCGAGGGACCGGCGGGAATGCCCGCCGTCTTCAGGATCGCCGGGTTGACCACGATGATGTAGGACATGGTGGTGAACGTGGTGAAGCCGGCGAGAATCTCGCGGCGGAAACTGCTGCCGCGCGCTTCGATCTGGAAAAAATTGCGAAGAGCGTCCAATGATGGTTCCTGAATCTTCGTGTGCAAGAGAGTTCACGCCCAGCCTACATTTCCCGCCCGGCGCGGTCAATCCGCAATGATTTGCGCGGCCGCTGCCGGAGCAACCAAGCGCGCCGCTTGCGGGGCGCGCGCCGGCGCGATAACGTGAGAGAACATGTTTGCCCGCCGCACAGAGTGGAATCTTGCCGCGAACCGGTATGCGCTGGCCCTGGAGGCGGCGCGGCGCAGCGGGCGTCCGCTGCTGGACCTGACGGCATCGAACCCCACCACCGTCGGCCTGCGCTACGAGCGAGAGCGCATTCTGCGGGCTTTGCAGCATCCGCAGGCGCTGGAATACGAGCCAGCCTGCAAGGGAATTCTGGCGGCGCGCGAGGCCGTGGTTGCCTATTATGCCGGGTATTGCGCGGCGCGCGGCACGGCCGTGACTCCCGAGCGCCTGATTCTTACGGTCAGCACCAGCGAGGCATATTCGTATTGCTTCCGGCTGCTGTGCGATCCGGATGACGAGGTGCTGGTGCCGTCACCCAGCTACCCGCTGTTTGAGTTTCTGGCCGGCATTCAGGATGTGAAGCTGGTGCCGTACGAACTGGTGTACGACCACGGCTGGCAGATCGAGTTCGAGTCGTTGCGCCGGGCCATCACCGGGCGCACGCGGGCAATCATGGTGGTGCATCCCAACAATCCCACCGGGCACTTTACCCGTGCGTGGGAGTTGGAGCGGCTGAACACGCTGTGCCGTGAGTATGAACTGGCGCTGGTGGCCGACGAAGTTTTTCTCGACTACGGGCTGGGCGGTGACGCGCTCAACCGCGACGTACCGGATCACGCTGCGCCGCTGAGCTTTGCCGCCAACGATGGCGCGCTGACGTTTACCCTGAGCGGGCTTTCGAAAATCTGCGCCCTGCCGCAGGTCAAGGTGGCGTGGATCGTCACCAGCGGCCCGGCGGAGCTGGTGCAGACCGCGCTCGACCGCCTCGACGTGATTGCCGACACCTATCTTTCGCCGAACGCTCCGGTGCAGTGGGCGATTGCGGAACTGCTCGCCACGCGCGGGGGAATTCAGCAACAGTTGCGCCAGCGCGCGCAGCGCAACCTGGGCGAACTTGACGCGCAACTTGGCACGGCGAAGATGACCTCGCGGCTGGCGCTCGACGCTGGATGGTACGTTGTTCTGCGCACTCCGGCGACCCGCTCCGATGAGGAGACGGCCATCGCCCTGATGGAGCAGGAGTCGGTGCTCATCCATCCCGGCCACTTCTTCGATTTTCCCGGCGCGGGATACCTTGTCGCCAGCCTGATCGCGCCGGAGGATGATTTCCGCGAAGGGATCGGGCGGGTGCTAAGGGCCATTGACTCGCGGCCTTGAAACCTTGAAACTTTGAATCCTTCCGTCGCTCCAGCTATCATCACAATATGATTCACGAAGTTCTTGCGGTTGGCCCGCTGCAGTGCAATTGCTCCATCATCGGCGACGAGGTGTCGCACGAGGCGATGGTGATCGATCCCGGCGCGGATGTTTCCGAGATATTGGCCATTGTGGCGCGGCACCATTTGCAGGTGAAGCAGATCGTGGTGACTCACGCCCATCTGGATCACATTGGCGGCGCAATGGAGCTGAAGAAGGTAACCGGCGCGCCCATTCTGCTGAATGAAAACGACACTGCACTGGTTGCCATGCTGCCGGTGCAGGCGCAATGGCTGGGAATGCGCGATCCCGGCAAAGTCGAGATTGACTCCAGTCCCAAGAGCGGCGACCGGATTGTAGCAGGCGCGCTGAGCGGAGAAATTCTGCTGACGCCAGGTCACACGGAAGGCTCGCTTTGCGTGTACTTTGAGCCGGAGAAAAAGCTGATTGCCGGCGACACGCTTTTTGCCGGATCGATTGGGCGCACCGACCTGCCCGGCGGGAGTTATGAGAAGATTCTGCGTTCGCTGCACACCACGGTGCTGGAGTTGCCCGACGAGGTGATTGTGATCCCGGGACACGGACCGATGACCACCATTGGCGAGGAGCGCGAAGAGAATCCGTTTTTGCAGGGGTAGGGAAGAGCAGGCCGGCGGCACCTGCAAGAACAAGATCAACTATCCCACCACTGCCAGGAACGGGCGGATAGGGGCAGCCGGAACCATGAAGAACTCTGCAGGGCAAAGTAAAATCCCCGCCGTGGCGGGGATTTTGCATGCGGCGTGAAAGCTACTTGGCCGGGACGGTCTTTACCGGAGCGGACTTGGTATTGTCCAGCACGGAGCCGGTGCCGCCGCCGTGACGGGTGGAAATGACGGCCAGAATGAACGAGGTCAGCATGAAGATGATCGCGGCCCAGGTGGTGAACTTGGTGAGCAGGTTGGCCCCCGCGCGCGGACCAAAGGCCGTCTGGCTGCCCAGTCCTCCGCCGAACGCACCTGCGAGATCGGCGCTGGCGCCACTTTGCAGCAGCACGACCGCGATCAGGAAGAGGCACACAATCACGTGAACGATGGTAATCAGAACCAGAATCATACTTTTCCTTCCCGGCGGGTATGCACGCCGGATCTTTCTAAACTCTGCCTGCCTGGGACGGTTGGAAACGCTCCACTCCGGCGCGCATTTCGAAGCAGAACGTATGGTGCGGAAGGCGGGACTTGAACCCGCATGCCTCTCGGCGCCACCCCCTCAAGATGGTGTGTCTGCCAATTCCACCACTTCCGCACAACCCTCGCTGCCGCCGCGCTTGGCGCGCGGGACACAACGATTCATAAGCTTCCAAAGAACGTGTACAGAGGCAATTCGAGTATAACAAACTCGACGTGAATAGGAAGCTCCCCGCGCCCGGGGATCGAACATAGCTGTGGAATTCCGGCCGCGTGGTTCGCAAAGACTGCCCGCCGTGGCCGGGATTCCGGAAGCACGATTACCACTTCACGATCTTTGCGAAAGCCCCTGCCTTGAGGCTTGCGCCACCGACCAGGGCGCCATCAATTCCCTCTTGCGAGAGCAACTGGTGGGCGTTCTCGGGCTTGACGCTGCCGCCGTAGAGGATGCGAAGCTGTTGTGCGTACTCGTCGCCAAAGACATTGGCTGCTTCCTGGCGGATCAACTGATGTGCCTCACTGGCCATCTCGGGCGTGGCCGTCAGGCCGGTGCCGATGGCCCAGACCGGCTCATAGGCAACCGCCATCTTGGCGGCCTTGCGGGCGGAAATGCCGCTGAAAGCGCGCGAACACTGGCGGCGCAGCACGTCTCCGGTCACGCCGGCTTCGCGCTCTTCCTTGACTTCGCCGACGCAGAGGATGGGAGCGAGTCCGGCTTCCAACGCCACTTTCAGGCGGCGGTTGACCGTGTCATCGGTCTCGCCAAAGTACTGGCGCCGTTCGGAGTGGCCGATGATGACCCACTTGCAGCGGGCTCCCACCAGCATTTCGCCGCTGATTTCGGCAGTGAATGCGCCTTCTTTTTCCCAGTAAATATTCTGTGCGCCCACTTCGATGTTGGTGCCCTCGGCCTTGTCAGCGACCGCGGCAATGTCAACGAAAGGCGGACAGATTACGATTTCGTCGCGGCTGTGTCCGGCCACCAGGGGAACAAACTCTTCCATGAACTGGCGTGACTGCTCAGGGGTTTTATACATCTTCCAGTTGCCGGCAATGATCTTCTTACGGCTCATAGTCGCCTCATGTGTTGGTGCTAGGAATGGATGGATCCAGTGCAATGGTTGCGAAGCTCCAGCGGGAGGCATTGCGCCGCCGCTGTTCGTCTTTCGCAGCCTGTATGAATACGGACAACATGGCAGGACTGTACAACACGAAGCGGGCCTGGTGAACGTTGCGCGCCTTGCCCAACTCGTCGATGACGGTACCCACAGCCACCGCAGCCGCAGCTTCGGCCGGGTAGCCATACACCCCGGTGGAAATTGCCGGAAAAGCCAGGGAGTGCAGTCCCAGGCGGTCCGCCAGGCGCAGCGAGTTGCGGTAGGCATTGGCCAGGGTGCCGCTTTCGCCCTGCATGCCGCCGTGCCAGATGGGACCGACGGTATGGATCACAAAGGCGGCCCGCAAGCGTCCGCCGGTGGTTTCCACGGCTTCCCCGGGAGGCAGGTGACCGTCGCGAGCGACGATCTTGCGGCACTCTGCGAGAATGGCAGATCCCCCGGCGTGATGGATTGCTCCATCGACTCCGCCTCCGCCCATCAAGCTGGAATTGGCCGCGTTGACGATGGCGTCGGTGCTCTGCTCGGTGATGTTGCCGGCCTCGAAGAAAACCTGCGCGCTTTCTCCGAGGTCCAGCCGGACGATGGTTTTCACGATCTACTTATCGGTCAGCGCTTCCACGCCGGGCAGTTTCTTGCCTTCCAGGAATTCCAGCGAGGCGCCGCCGCCGGTGGAAATGTGGGTGATCTTATCGGCCACGCCGGCTTTGTGCACCGCCGCCACGCTGTCGCCACCGCCCACAATCGAGATTGCCCCCGGATTATCGGCCACGGCTTCGGCAATCTTTGTGGTACCGTTGCTGAACTGGTCGAATTCAAAAACTCCCATGGGGCCGTTCCAGACGATGGTGCGGGCGCCGGCGATCTCCTCGGAAAACTTTTCAATGGTCGCCGGACCAATGTCGAGCGCCATCTTATCGGCGGGAATCGGCTGGCCTTCGGGAATGATCGTAGCTGCGGCAGAAGCGTCAAACTTGTCGGCCACCACGTGATCGACCGGGACCAGAAGACGGACGTGGTTCTGTTTGGCTTCGGCGATCAACTGCTTTGCCAACTCGACCTTATCGGCCTCCAGCATGGACTTGCCGACCTCCTGGCCTTCGGCTTTCAGGAAGGTATACGCCATCCCGCCGCCGATGATGAGTGCGTCCACCTTGGGCAGCAGATTGCGGATGACGCCGATCTTGTCGCTCACCTTGGCGCCGCCCAGAATCGCCAGGAACGGCTTGGCCGGATTTTCGATGGCCTTGCCGAGATATTCCAGTTCCCGCTCCATCAGCAACCCGGCGGCGCATTTGGCGATAAAGTGGGTCACGCCCTCGGTACTGGCGTGGGCGCGGTGAGACGAGCCGAAGGCATCATCGACGTAAATCTCGCCGAGGCTCGCCAACTGCTTGGCAAAGGCCGGGTCGTTCTTCTCTTCCTCGGCGTGGAAGCGGACGTTTTCCAGCAGGAGGGTCTGGCCGCGTTCCAACTGGTTGGCCATTTCTGTGGCCTGCATGCCGACGCAGTCAGGCGAGAAGCCGACGTTATGGCCACGGCCCATGCGCTCGTCCAGCAGAATGCGCAGGCGTTCGGCCACCGGCTTCAGACTGTACTTGGGATCGGGCTTGCCCTTGGGACGGCCAAGGTGCGAAACCAGGATCAACTTGGCGCCGTGGCGCAATGCGTACTCGATGGTGGGCAGCGTTTCGCGGATGCGCGTGTCATCCGTCACCCGTCCGTTGTCGAGTGGGACGTTGAAGTCCACTCTCATCAAAACTCTTTTGTTGTTTAATTGCAGGTCGCGGATCGAAAGTTTGGACATGGCGTACGTACCTGGGTGACTCAATGATTGCCGATTTGTCGTGTTGTGCTCATTGGCAGACATCGCAAACGGGTTGAAGGCGATTGCCTCCAACCCGTCTTGCGTTTTTACAGGCCCTTTTTACCAAGGAATTTGATTAGGTCCTTGACGCGGTTGCTGTAGCCCCACTCGTTGTCATACCAGGCGAAGGTCTTCACCAGGTTGCCACCGATGACGCGGGTCAGCTTCGAGTCCAGGGTCGAAGAAGCCGCATCGCCCTTGAAGTCGGAGGAGACCAGCTCTTCGCTGGTGTAGTAGAGATAGCCCTTCAGCGGCGCGGTCTCGCTGGCCTTCTTCAAGGCGGCGTTAACTTCTTCCACGGTAGTGTCACGCCCGACGACGGTTACCAGGTCAACGGCGGAAACGTTGGGTGTCGGGACGCGTACGGCAAAGCCGTCCAGTTTTCCCTTCAGTTCGGGGATGGCCAGGTAAATTGCCTTGGCGGCGCCGGTCGAGGTCGGAATCATCGACAGGGCGGCGGCGCGGGCGCGGCGCAGATCGGAGTGCGGGAAGTCCAGGATCACCTGGTCGTTGGTGTAGCTGTGAATGGTGGTCATGGAACCGCTGACGATGCCGAAGCTGTCCTGCAATACCTTGGCTACCGGAGCCAGGCAGTTGGTGGTGCAGGATGCATTCGAAATGATGTGGTGCTTTGCCGGATCGTACTTGTCCTGGTTGACGCCCAGCACGAGGGTGATGTCCTCATTCTTCGCCGGAGCCGAGATGATGACCTTCTTGACAGTGCCGCGCAGATGCTTTTTCGCATCCACCGCGTTGGTGAAGTGGCCGGTCGATTCCACCACAACCTGAATGCCGAGCGAATCCCAGTTCAACAGCGCCGGGTCCCTCTGCGCGAACACGATTACCTTTTTTCCATCAACGATAATAGAGTCGCCATCAGCCTGAATGTCG
>Ga0326727_10001286_pt1 | contig 94263 bp, 76 predicted proteins | sample MB2enrmetagenome_FD_207643 | JGI IMG/M metagenome (GOLD analysis project Ga0326727, IMG submission 207643) | Lab enriched peat soil microbial communities from McLean, Ithaca, NY, United States - MB29MY | ecosystem: Environmental > Terrestrial > Soil > Wetlands > Peat | place: USA: New York... | reverse complement strand
GCCCGGGGAGTCATCCACGGCGACCTCAAGCCGTCCAACATCATGCTCGACCTCGCGACCTCGGGGCGAGGCCCGCGGGCGTTCCTGCTCGACCTCGGTCTGGCCTGGCTGCGCGAGTACCGCCACGACTCCCGGCTGGACGGCGCGCGCGCGCCCGAGGTCGCGGTGCACTCGGGGGGGGGGACGGTGGGGTGGGTCGCGCCCGAGCAGATCCGCCGCCAGGCCGCGCTGGTGGGGCCGGCCACGGATCTCTACGCGCTGGGCTGCGTCATGTACCGCGTGCTCAGCGGCCGCGAGGTCTTCGAGGGCAACGCGCAGGATGTCCTGCGCGCCCACAAGCGCACGCCCGTCCCGCCGCCCGCGCTGCCCGAGGACGTCCCTTCGGAGGCAGGGAAGTTCGTGGTGCGCCTGCTCGAGAAGAAGCCGTGGAACCGGTACGAGCTGGCCGCGGACGCGCGCGAGGCCTGGATGCAGATCCGCCCACCGCAGGCCAGCACCCTGGAGGACATCGTCCAGAGCTCGCCCAGCTCCCGCGCCGCGCCCGCCACCTACGCCCGCTCGCTGGCGCCCGGCATCCTCAGCCTGCGCGCGCCGATGCTGGTGGCCCGCCAGGAGGAGCGCGAGGAGCTGTGGCACGCGGTGGAGGACGTCGCCTCGGGCAAGATGCGCCAGGAGCTCATCGCCCTCATCGGCGAGGCCGGCGTCGGCAAGAGCCGCGTGGCCGAGTGGCTCTGCGCCGAGGTCCACGAGCGCGGCCGCATGCTCCCGCTCCGCGCGCGCTACGGCCGCATCCCCACGCCGCTCGACGGCATCACCGCCGCCATCAACGCGCACTTCGGCCTGGAGGGCGCGGATCGGGCGTCGGTCGAGCAGGCGCTCATCACGCGCTGGGAGGTCGGCAAGGACGACGACGACGCGCTCACCTGGGTGGCGGCCACCGCCGAGTGGCTGCGCCCCACCGCCCCCGGCGTGCTCGCCCCGCTGGGGCCGAGCGGCAAGCGCTTCGTGCTCGACCGGCCCGAGCTGCGGTTCGTGGTCATCAAGAAGGTGCTCGAGCGCCTGACCCGGGACCGCCCCGTCCTGCTCTGGCTCGACGACCTGCACTACGCCTCGCCCAACACCTTCGAGACCCTGTCGCGCCTGCGCCGCGACGCCCCCGACCTGCGGGTGCTCATCGTGGCCACCGCGCGCAGCGAGACGCTGGCGACCGACCTCGACGCCGCCCTGCGCATGGAGGCCATGCGCGCCGAGTGGAGCGGCAAGGTGCTCGAGCTCAAGCCGCTGGGGACGGAGGACACCGAGACCTTGCTCCGGACGGCGCTCCCGCTCGACGACGACGCCGTCGGGCGCGCCGTCGAGCAGAGCCGGGGCAACCCGCTCTTCGCCCTGCAGCTGCTCTACGCGTGGGCGGGCGGCGGCTACCTCACGCTCGACGCCGGCAAGTACCGCGTGCCGGAGCGGGCGCTCCAGGGCCGCGCCATCACCACCGCCGAGCTGTGGGACGAGCGGGTGCGCGCCATCCCCACCGAGCTGCGGCTCAGCGCCTACGCCGCCGCCGCCCTGGGCGACGACATCCGCGGCGACGTCCTGAAGACGCTGTGCGCCGCGCTGGGCATGGACCCGCGCGACGCGCTGGTGGCGCTGACCCGCGCGCAGATCCTCCTCGCCGCCGGCAACGACCAGTTCCGCTGGCCCCACGCGCTGCTGCAGGAGCACCTGCTCGAGCGCCTGCAGGAGCGCAATGACGCGCCCGCCATCTACCGGCTGGCGTCCAACGCCCTCGCGCGCCACCCCTCGGTCGGGTCGCGCCGCATCATGAAGCACCGCGTCCAGAACCTCCTCAAGGCCGGCGACGACGACACCGCGGCCAAGCTCATGTTCGACTTCATCCGCGGCTCGTGGCGGCGCGGACGGGACACCGCCGCCACCCTGCGGGACCTCGAGCTGCTCCAGGGGCGGCTGACCGGGGCGCACGCGGCCGAGGGCTCCCTGTGGCGGGCCGAGGCGCTGCGCTACATCGGCCGGCTCGAGGAGGCGCGGGGCGAGGCCGAGAAGGCGCTGCAGGCCTTCGAGCACGCCGGCGACACGGCCCACGAGGCGGCCGCCCTGCGCCTGCTGGGCAACATCGCCAGCGACACGGCGCAGCCCGCGCAGGGCAGGGCGCTCGTGGCGAGGGCGCTCGAGATGTACGAGAAGCTCGGCGACTCGGCGGGGCGCGCCCAGGCCGAGGTCGTGCTGGGCGAGATCGACTACCTGCTGGGCGACCACACGCGCGCCCGGGCCACGCTGAAGAAGGCCATCGAGCGCTGCACCGAGGTGGGCGACGTGATGGGGCGCGCCCAGTGCCTCATCCTGATGGCGCTCATCGAGGAGACGCTCGGTGCGTTCGAGCGCGGGCGCGAGCTCCTGGGGAGGGCCCGCAGCGAGTTCGACGGCATCGGCTACCGGCTGGGGCTCGCCCAGTGCGACCTCGCGCTGGGCCACGCGGACCACAGGGCCTTCGACTTCGCGGGCGCGCGGGCCCGTGCGCTCGCGGCGCGCGCCAGCTTCCGCGAGGTGCAGAACCCCCGCGGCGAGGCCGGGTGCGAGCGTCTGCTGGCCATGATCGCGCTCGACTGCGACGACGGGTCCATCGCCGAGGCCCACGCGCGCGTGGCCCTGCGCCTGTACGAGCGCCTCCAGGACCCGTGGGGCGAGCTCGAGGCGCGCCTGCTCATCGCCCAGGTGGCCCTCGCCCGCGACGACGACCGCGCCGACGCGCTGGTGGCCGCCTGCGACCGGGTGGTGCTCGACGAGGCCGAGCCCCGGCAGCACCGCCACCTGACGCGCGCGTGGCTGGCGCAGCGGCACGGCAACTGGACCGAGGGCGCCGCCGAGATCGACGCCGCGCGGTCCGCCTACGTCTCGTCGACGCCCGAGGGTGGCGGCATCCGCACGGCCGAGGCTCGCGCCCGCACGGGGGACCACACGCCGCACCTGCTCACCCGCCTCGCGCGCCAGGAGTGGGTGGGGCCTGCGCTCGGGAAGATCGAGTCCTGGCTGCAGCAGATCGAGGCCGCGGGCAGCCACAAGGACACTCGCTGAGATACCGGGCTGGTGCTATGTACGGCGCCCCATGACGACCCCCCAGAATCCCGGCGTTCGACGCAAGCAGAAGGCCCGCAGGTCCAAGCAGCTGGCCGAGTGGCGCGTGAAGAACGAGGCCAAGAAGGCGGCGAGCGCGACCAAGAGCGAGCCCAAGGCCGCAGCAGCCAAGAAGGGCTGAGCCCGCGTGGCGCCGGCGAGCCTCCAGGAGACGTACGCGCCCGGCAACCAGTGCTTCGGCTGCGGGCCGGCCAACGACAAGGGCCTGCGCATCCGCAGCTTCGCCGAGGGCGACGACGCGTCGGTGTGCCGCTGGACCCCCGAGCCGCACCACCTGGCCTTCCCGGGCGTGCTCAACGGGGGCATCTGCGGGGCCCTGCTTGACTGCCACTCGAACTGGACCGCGGCCTGGCACCTGATGAAGAAGGCCGGCGGCACCTCGCCCCCGTGCACCGTCACCGCCGAGTTCGACGTGAAGCTGAAGCGCCCGACCCCGCTCGAAGGGGAGCTGACGCTCCGCGCCCGGGTGGTCGAGTCCGGCTCCGACCGCGCGGTCGTGGAGGCCACCATCGAGGCGGGCGGGAAGGTGACGGCCACCTGCCGCGGCACCTTCGTGGCCGTCAAGGAAGGACACCCCGCGTTCCATCGTTGGTGAGGGGTGGCGTGCCCCCCCGGTTCGACGCGCCCCCTTTCAGGCGATATGTTTCGCCCGACCCTTCCGTTCCCGGGTCGCTTGGCAATGAAGGCCTTCGCCGACGTCCTGCCCTTCGTGGGCGCAGCCCCCCGTCCATCTCCGGCGGTCCGGGTCGCGCCGCCCGTCGCGCGTCCCCCCGTTCCGGCCGACGAGGCCAGCCTCTGCGCCGCGGCGCTCCGCGGCGAGCGGGAGGCATGGAGCACGCTCGTCCAGCGCCACAACCACCGGGTGGTGGTCACCCTGCTGGCGCGCGGGGTCCGGGTCGACCGCGCCAAGGACATCGCGCAGGAGGCGTGGATGCGCCTGGTCGAGCAGCAGCGGCAAGGGCGCCTGGAGCGCCTGCAGCTGCCCGGCCTGGCCATTGCCCAGGCCACGTTCCTGTCGCTCGAGGCCGCCCGGCGCGAGGCCACGAGCGCGCGCCGGCACGAGCCCCTGGACGAGCCGGCCATCGCCGCGGCCCTGGCCGACCCGCAGGCCGACGCCGAGACGCGGCTCGTCACCGAGGAGCGGGTCGAGCGCGCCCTCGAGGTGCTCGCGGGCTGCTCGGTTTCGGCGAAGAAGGTGTTCCGGCTCGCGTACGGCGGCGACGGCCTCAGCCACGCCGAGGTCGCCGAGCGGGTGGGCCTGTCCCTGCAGCGGGTCCGGCAGATCTTGTGCGAGGTCCGGGCGAAGCTGCGGACTGCGCTGGAAGGAGAAGAGGAGTCATGAGCGGGCGGCACGCGACGGCGGCGGAGCTGGAGCTCTACGTCCTGGGGGCGCTCGACGCGGACCAGGTGGGGTCCTTCGAGGCGCACTGCGCGGCGTGCGACGCCTGCGCGGCGGCGCTGTCCGGCGAGGCGAGCCTCGAGCTCTCGTTCGAGCAGGTGGCGCGGCGGAGCGCCCGTGCGGTGCCGGCGGCGAGGCCGCTGCGCACGGTGGCGTACGGCGTGGCCGGGGTCGTGGCCATGGCGGCCACGGTGCTGCTGTGGATGGGGCGGCCGGCGGCAGGAGTGGGCGGGGCAGGGGAGGGGACGGCGGCGATGAGCCACGCCCCGCTCGACGACGGGGCGATCCTCGACGCGAGGAACGACGCGCTCGACGGCGGCTAGGAAGCTACACTGGGCGGATGCTGCGCCTGACATCGGTGGCGGCCGTCGCCCTCGTCCTCGTGACCGGCGGTGTCGCGGGCAACTCCGCCTGCGGCCACGCGTCGACCGGAGGCACCGCTGGGGACGATGGCGGCGACGGCGGTCCCTTCACGGGTCAGCCAGGAGACCTCGGCGTCAACAGCACGGTCATCGACCACGGCGGACCGGACGGGGGCGTCGTAGGCACGGTGCAGTCGGGGCAGGTGGGCGACGCATGGCAGCCTGCGCTGTGCCCCGGCACGGTCCCCGTCGCGTCGGGCATCACCGGTGCGCAGTGGGGACAGGAGGCCTACGGCGCCACCGACAGGTCGCCGCACGGCGTCCACGCGAGCTTCCGCTTCGACACCGGGACCTCCTTCGCGGTCGTCTGGGAGACCGACGCCGATACGCAGGCCACGTGGGTCGCGTACGGCGACTCTCCGACCCGGCTCGACCACTTCGTGCAGGGCGTCGACTTCGTCACGCCCCCGCAGCCGCTCGACAACCTGCCGTACCCGATGCTCACCCACGAGGTCCACGTGTGTGGCCTGCAGCCGGACCACACCTACTACTACGCAGCGGGAGGCGACGGCTGGTGGGGCAACGTCTACTCGCTGACGACCGGGCCGGCCGACGCGAGCACCGAGAACTTCCGCTTCCTCGTGATGGGCGACTCCAACGCCTTCTACGACCTCTACGCGTCGCTCCAGGCGACCGCGGGCACCTACGCGCCGCTCTTCACCCTGTTCACGGGCGACCTCGTGCACGAGGGGGAGATGGTCTCCGAGTGGGAGGACTGGTGGGCCGCCGGCAGCAGCTCGCTGGCGAGCATCCCCACCATGACCGTGCACGGCAACCACGAGGACATGGCCACGGCGTACTTCGCGCTGTGGGCGCTGCCGGGCATCGAGGAGATCTACAGCTTCGACTGGGGCGACGTTCACTTCGTCGTGCTCAACGACACCCCCACGGCCGGCGACTCGGACCTCACTGGCCGCCAGGCGCAGTTCCTCGACGCCGACCTCACCGCGGCACAGGCCCGGCCCAGCCCGCCCATCTGGATCGTCTCGGCGCACCACCGGCCCATGTTCAGCAGTGATCCCAGCGAGGGGAGCAACCTGACCGTCCGCGACGCCTGGCAGCCCATCCTCGAGAAGCACCACGTCGACGTCGACTTCAACGGGCACTCGCACCACTACGAGTCCACCTTGCCCATCCTCGGCGAGGACGGGGGCGTCGTGGACTCTGGCGGCATCCGGTACATCACCTCGGGCGCGGCGGGTGCCGCGTTCGACCCGCCCACGCCCACGGCGAACCCCTGGAGCAACGTGTACTACGCGGGCCTCGCCCTGGCCGTCGTCGACGTCACCCCGCACACCCTCAAGATCCAGGGTCGGCGCGTCGACGGCACGGCGATCGAGGCGACCCCCATCGTCCTGACCAAGTAGGCCTCGAACCGAGCTTACGCCTGCTCGCCCAACGCCAGCTTGCTCCTCGCCATTTTCCCGAGCTTGGTCCGGCCCCCCTCGTCGGCCACGATGCGCAGCAGCTCCTCCCCGAGCGGGTGCCCCTCTTCGCTGAAGTGGAAGCCCACGTAGTAGAGGTGCTCGAGCTCCAGCGACTTGTCCTTCCGCAGCCGGGGGCCCACGTCGACCCCGCGGTCGAGCAGCGCCGACAGCAGCCGCAGGGACTCGTCGCCCGAGCGCGCGGCGGGGCGCGTGTCCTGGTGTCCCCGCGACAGCTCGGCGGAGGCGAGGGCGTAGCGGTCGTCGTCGGTGCAGCCCTCGCTGCGGCAGAGGACGCGCAGGACGGTGAGGGCCTTGTCCGGGTTGGTCTTGCGGAGCTTGTGGGCCACCTCGCGCATCGCCTCCGCCGCCCCCGCCGCGTCGGCGTCGCGGACGGTGGCCAGCAGGGGCTCCCAGTTGCGGTCGCCCGCAGCGAGGCGCCGGGTCGCCACCTCGAGCATCTGCTTGCGGAGCGCCGCGGGGACCTTCCGCGCGCTCGGCCGGAGCACGTTCCGCAGCAGCCACGCCCGGTCCGCGTCCTCGGTCTCCAGCAGCGCCTTGGCCAGGGGGCCCACCGCCTGCTCCTTCAGCGGCGCCGAGCCCGGCGTGGCGTGCGAGTCGGTCAGGTTGCGGCTGCTCCCGGGAGCCGGAGGCACGCCGTCGCTCTCCGCCGGGGCGGCGAGGCACGCCGCCGCGATCTCCGCGCGCCGCTTGTCCTTCGTGGTCGCCAGCACCTTCACCAGCACCCGCGCCGGCTCGGCGCCCTCCTGCCGCCCGAGCATCTCCATCACGAAGCGGGCACGCTCGACGTCGGGGTGGAGCACCAGCTTCTCCAGCCGCTTCAGCGCCTCGTCGGGGATGGCGATGCCGGCCAGCGTGTGCAGCGCCGTCTGCGAGAGGGCGCGGTCCGCGTCCTCCGCGGCCTCGACCAGCGCGTCCACGATCTTCCGGACCTCGACGCCCTTCTTGCCCAGCAGGAAGCGCAGCGCGACGAGCGCCTCCTGGCGGACGGCCGGCGCGTTGCCCTTGGCCGCCGTGAACCCGAGCAGCATGGGGATGGCCTTCTCGTCCTCCAGGTAGCCGAGGATCTTCACCCCCGCGGCGATGGCGCCGACCTGCGCCGCGCCGCCCTGGCGCGTCTGCTTCTCGAGGAACTTCTCCGCCTCGGAGAGGTAGCTGCGGCGCTGGCGCGCGTCGGCGTCCCGGACGCGCTGCCGGACGCCGATGGCGGCGGCCTTCGCAGCCTCGGCGTCGCTCGACGTCAGCCCGTCGAGCAGCACGTGGAAGGCGTCCTTGCCCCCCAGCGCCGCCAGCACCGCGTCGATCGACCGCCGCTCCTCGCCGCTCGCTTCCGCCATCCGGGCGCGCAGCGTGGGCAGCACGTCGTCACCGATGCTCACCATCGCCTCGACCGCGGCGCGGCGCACGTCCTCCTCGCGCGCGCCGAGCAAGGGGAGCATCTTGGTCGCGGCCTTCTTGGCGCCCACGCGCGCCAGGGCCTCCAGCGCGTGCCGCTGGAGCAGGGGAATGCCGCTGTCGAGCGTCTGGCAGAGGGCGTCGACGACGTGTGCGCCCTTGGCGCGGAGCTCGCCGAGGACGATGGCCGCGGCGATGCGCTTCTCGACGGCGTCGCTGGAGAGCAGCGTAGCGATCTTGTCGACTTCGGACATGGTGTGCGGCCCCGAGTGTACCGGAGAAGTTGCCCCGCTCCTCATCGCACTCGTTACCCTTTGTGGGCAGCAGGAGGTTTTCGCCATGTTCGGGACGCTCGTCCATGCTCAACAGCGCCGCATCGTCCGGCGCGCCATGCGGGTCGAATGCCAGGTCGTGCGCGAGCGCGACTTCCGCCTTCTCGGGAGCCGTGCCGTCGACCTGTCTCCCATGGGGATGCAGGTGATGGCCCAGGAGAGGGTGCTGACGGGCGAACCCGTCATCGTGTCCTTCCGGCTGCCGCTCAGCCTGTACTGGTTCGACGCCGAGGCCACCGTGGCGCGGGTCGTCCACGGGCGCCGCCCGGGCGACCTCGGCCGGTGCTTCGGCCTGTCCTTCGAGTCGCTCGCGGACGACGCCGCGTCGTTCCTCCGCCGGGCGCTGCGCGGCGTGCCACCGCCCCTGCCGATGCGCGAGCCGCGCATCGACTACGCGGCCACCGTCGCGATGGCCGCCCTGGCCTAGCGACTGCGCGACACGGGGTCCGCGCAGCAGCGGAAGCCGGTCGAGTAGTCGTGGTACGCGAGCTCGTGGGCGCTGGTGACGTAGCGGCAGCCGCGGCCGTTCACCTCGGCGTCGCCGTAGAAGCCGCCCCGGAAGCGCCCGTGGCCGTTCGAGTCCGCCGGGTCCGAGCCCCACTCGTGCAGGTTGCCCACGCAGTCGAAGAGCCCCCACGGTGACTCGCAGCGCGGGTAGGACCCCGTGGGCGCGAGCCCGCCGTCGAGCCGGTTCAGCCGCGGGTCGTTGAAGTCGGCGTAGGTCCAGCTCGCCGAGTTGGCCCCGAAGAGCAGGGGCATCATGCTGCCCTTGCCCTCGTTGCAGTACCGGGGGATGTGCGTCTCGCCGCCGTAGGGGTACGCGCCGGCGGAGTCGGGCCCCTCGCACGCGTGGCGGAACTCGTCGCCCGAGCAGAGGCGCTTGCCGGCGGCCTTGCAGGCCTGCGTCGCCTGGACCTGCGAGATGTACCCCTGGGGAACGACGCCTGGCGCGGTCTTCGCGCGGACGGTGAGTCCGTCGACGACCTCGTAGGGGGAGTGCGGCCGCTCGTCGCCCTGCGCGTCGAGCTCGACGACGTAGTCCTCCCACCGGTCGATGCAGTACGTGCCCACGAGCGCCATGCCGTCGCCCGGGCAGTCCCCCGTCGGCCGCACGACGACGGGGGACTGAGACAGAGCCGCCGCCGGTCTGCGCGACGCTCGCGTTGCCGGCGTCGGGTGCGCCGCCTTCCCCCGGCACGGCGCGCTGCGACGAGGAGGCGCATCCGCTGACTAGGAACGCCGTCGCGAAGAGGAGGCGCGCCCGCATGCCGAGACGAGCTTAGCGCGTCAGGATCCGCAGGGCGTCGCGCCACCCGACGTCGAGCCGCCCTTCGTCCCCGCGTCGCCGTTGCCGGCCCCCATCGTGCTGCCCGCGTCCGTCCCGCTCCCCGAGCTGGATCCCGAGCTGCCCGAGCTGCTGCCTGACGCCGACCCCGAGCTCGACCCCGAGCTCGAGCCCGAACCCGACCCGGACCCCGAACCCGACCCGGACCCCGAGCTCGACCCCGAGCTCGACCCGGACCCGGACCCCGAACCCGACCCGCTCCCTCCATCCGTGCTCGCCGGCAACCCCAGCCCCTTCAGCTGCGTCAGCGAGCCATTGAACAGGTCGCCGTCGGGCGCCGAGCTGATCCCCTTCACCGTGTAGCTGTCGGTGTTCTGCCAGAAGAGCCACTGCGTCCAGCCCACCGGCATCACCGGGCAGGTCGCCCCGTAGTTCGCGACCCACAGGGGGTACGTGTCGAAGGTCGTGGCCGTGATGGGGTACGTCCCCTCGCTCGTGTAGATGAGCGGCGTCATCCCCGTCGATGCCTTCACCGCCGCCAGCCAGGTCTTCATGTTGGCCTCGATGGTCGCTGCCGACTGGCTGTCCGCCGTCTCGATGTCCATCACGACCGGCAGGTCCCCGGCCTCCAGGCCGCCCGCGGCCTTCAGGCTCGACGCGACGAGGGCCGCCTGCGCCGTCGGATCGTCGCCCGCCTCCCAGTACTGGTAGGCGCCGCGGATGATGCCGGCCGCCTTCATGCCCTGCCAGTTGGCGGTGAAGGTGTCGTCGGGGAAGCCGGTGCCGTCGCTGATGCGCGCGAAGGCGAACTGGACCCCCGCGGCCTTCACCTCGGTCCAGTCGATCGTGCCCTGGTAGGTCGACACGTCGATCCCCTGGACCGTGGTCCCTGCCGCGCACACGTTGAGCGCCTCGGCGGCGCTGGCGGCGCAGGCCTCGCTCGGCTTGGAGCTTCCGCTGCATGCGGGCAGGGCCGCCAGACCCATGGCAGCGACGACGAGGGACCCCGGGGCAAGGACGGCGAAGAAGCGCATGAACCCCTCGAGTGCAGTGCCTGCGCCACCGCACCCACTGGAAATCTACCACGCCGCGGTGAAAAGCCCGCGACCCACCGCGCTCCTCGCGGGGGCTCGCGTGGAGGCCTCGCGCGCCGCTCGCACCCGCCCGCGAGCCCGCGAACTTGGCCCGCGTGATCTCCAGCCCGTTACGATTTGGCCGAGGAGACTCCCCGATGCTCGCCTCCCGCCTCGTCCCCCCGCCGCCACCGTCCACCGCCCGCTCCGCGGTGGGCGCGCCGCTCGTCCGCTCGCTCCGGCTGCTGACGCCGTCGCTGTCCCGTGCTGCCCTCGGACACCTGCCGGCCAACCGGCGCCGCGAGATGCGCCGCCTGGTGCGCCTCGCGTGCCGCGTCCGGCGGATGGACGACTGGCGCCTGCTGGGCGACCGCACGCTCGATCTGTCGCCCGAGGGGATGCTGGTCCTGTCGGACGAGCGGGTGGAGGAGGGGCTGGAGCTGGTCGTGAGCTTCCAGGCCACCGAGCTCCCCATCTGGTTCGACGCCTGCGCCAAGATCACGCGCATCGTCGAGGGACGCCGTCCCGGGGACCACGGGCGGGCGCTGGGCGTGCACTTCGAGACGCTCCCCGCGGTCTCGCGGCTCATCCTCCGCGGCTTCCTCAGGCGTCACCCGCTGGCGCCGGCCCAGCGCGAGCCCCCCCTCGACGTCGCCCGCCTCGCGGGCATCGACTACGCAGAGCAGGTCCACCGCGTCATCACGATGCAGTGAGAGGCCCGCCCGGGGCGCGGACACAGAAGAAATCCAGGCTGCATGGAGCACGCGTGCGCCAGGGTGGATCACCATCCGGCCGGAGGGGAGCATCGCCAAACCCGGCCAGACGCGCCCGGCTTTGCGATCGATCTTGACGGAAAATCCCGTTGGCCCGAGCGGATGCACGCATGGGAGCCGCGCGGAAGGGGCGTCGCACGCACGTCCGCCGCACACCTGCGACACCTGGTCCACTCCTTGAAGAAGGGAGGGCGCGACCATGGCTCTCCCCCCGCTCTCCTGCCGCTGGACTCCTCTCGCCGTCCTGCTCCTGGCGGCGCTCGCCGTCACCATCGTCTCCTCCGGCTGCTCGGCCAGCTCGGACATCGAGGGGACTCCGCTGGCCGGCAGCGGTGACCAGCCCAGCTCCGCCGGGGACGACGCCTCTGTCGGCAACGCGAGCTCCTCCGGCGGCGGGGCCTGCGTCGCCACGCCGCCGACGCCCATCGATCCGTCCACGCTGCCGAGCTGCTGCACCGCCGGTGCGGCCCACTGCGTCCCCACAGCCTCGGTTCCCCCCGCGGACATCCCGGCCCTCGCCGCGTGCACGGGCGGCTACTGCGTCCCCGATCCCTTCATCTCCAACCCCGACTACGTCCCGCCCGCGTGCACCGCCTACAACGGCACGCCGGGCACCTGCCTCAGCGTCTGCGTCCCGCAGGTCTCCGAGTACAAGAGCATCCTCACGCAGGCCACGTGCGCCGCCACCGAGCTGTGCGCGCCCTGCATCAACCCGCTCACCAACCAGCCCTCCGGTGCCTGCGCCTTCCAGCCGCCGACCCAGTGCGCCGACGGCGGAGGCCGCGGCTCGAGCAGCGGCGGGGGCGGGGCAGGGGACGCCGCGCCGCCTCCCGCGGCCTGCCCGCACACCGGGCCGCCGGTCCTCGATCCGAGCACGCTGCCGGCGTGCGGCACGGAGGGCGGCGCGCACTGCCTGCAGTCGGCCCTGGTGCCGGCGAACCTCGCCTCGCAGCTCGCGACGTGCAGCGGCGGGTACTGCGTGCCGGACACGTTCATCGAGGCGGGCGGCAACTTCATCCCGCCGACGTGCGCCTCGCTCGACGGCGCCGAAGGGCGGTGCCTCAACGTGGTCATCCCCCAGGTGGCGGCCCAGGCCAGCCAGCTCACGCAGTCCACGTGCCAGAGCTACGAGAAGTGCGTGCCGTGCTTCAGCCCGATCAACGGCGAGAAGACGGGCGCGTGCGACCTGTCGTGCGATCCCGGGCCCACCAAGCCCATCGTGCTCTTTCCCACGTGCTGCAGCGAGGACGGCACCGACGAAGGCCGGTGCGTTCCCGAGACCATCGTCCCGTCCTCGGAGCAGAGCAACCTGAGCGCCGACAGCTGCGCCACGCTCGACGGCACCAAGAACCTCTGCGTCCCGAGCGAGATGCTCGACCTCACCAGCTTCAAGCCGCCCGCGTGCACCGCCACCGGCTTCCTCGTCGGGAGCTACACCGGCGTCTGCCTGAGCAACTGCCTGAGCTTCGGCATCGAGGGCATCGCCCTCGCGCAGGGCTCCTGCGACAGCATCCACACCTGCGCTCCCTGCAAGAACCCCCTGACCGGCGCGGCCACGGGCGCGCCGGGCTGCCCCTGACGCCGCTCGGGCGCGCACCCGATGACCCCCTCCACGACGCCACAGATCTGCCCGCGGTACGTGCCCGCCCTCGGCCTCGCGTGCGCGCTCCTCGGCGCGGCGCGCGGCGCGAGCGCGGGGGGCTTCGAGATCCCCGACAACGGCACCGAGGCGCTCGGGCGCGGCGGCGCCTTCGTCGCGAAGGCCGACGATCCCACGGCCATCGACTACAACCCCGCCGGCCTCGCCGGGCAGCGCGGGACGCGGGTGCTGCTCGACGGGCACGTCATCAGCTCGAGCTACGCGTTCCAGCGCTTCGGCGCCTACCCGGACAACCCCGGCAACGCGGCCACGCCGTGGGGCGGCTTCGCCTTCCCCAAGGTGCAGGACCGGGGCGGGCCGTTCTTCGCGCCGTTCCTGGCGGTGACGACGGACTTCGGGATGTTCGACGGGCTGACCGTGGCCCTCGGCGTCTTCGGCCCCAGCGGCGTCGGCAACCGCACCTACCCCGCCGGGATCGACGGCGCGCCCGCCCCGTCCCGCTACGACGTCGTGCAGCCCACCTCGACGGTCGTCCTGCCCACCCTGGCGGTCGGCGTGCGGGCCACGGACTGGCTCGATCTCGGCGTCAGCCTTCACCTGGTCGACGCCATCTTCGACCTCACCAGCACCTCGTTCGTCGACCTGGGCGACGGCGCCTCGGGGCCCTGCCCGAACTACGAGTACCAGCCGTGCGACTCGCTCTCGAGCCTGCACGCGACGGCGACGGGCTTCGCCGTCACGCCCGGCGTCCTGCTCCGGCCGACGCGCACGTTCTCCATCGGCCTCAGCGCGCGCACGCCCGTCACCCTCACCGCCAACAACGGTCAGGTCACGGTCCTCACCGCGCCCCTCGGGCAGCCCATTCCTCCCGTCGGCAACGCCACCCTCAGCACGTCGCTCCCCTGGTACTGGCGGGCGGGGGCGCGCCTCGCGATGCTGGACGCCGAGGGCTTCGAGGCGGGGGACCTGGAGCTCGACGCGACCTACGAGACGTGGGGGGAGGCGCAGGGCACCGGCCCGCAGATCCACATCGACCACCTCGGCCCGTCGGGGCCCGGGTTCGACAACATCAACATCACGGTCGACCACCACTACAACGACACGTTCAGCATCCGCGGGGGCGGCGCGTACAACTGGAAGGCGGGGCCCGGGGTCTTCACCGCGCGCCTCGGCGCCTACTACGACAGGTCGGCCACGGCCTCGAACCCCGGGTACACGCGGCTCGACTTCGACACCCTCGACAAGGTGGCGGCGACCGTCGGCGTCGGGTTCCGGTGGGACGGCTGGTCGCTCAACCTGGCCTACGCCGACGTGTTCGATCTCGGCCGGACCGTCGCCCCGGGCACGGGCGAGATCCGGCCCATCGACGGCGCGCAGCACGGCGCCCCGGTCGACTCGCAGGGCAACCTCCTCCCGGCGGTGAACGAGGGAAAGTACACGGGGCACACCGACATCTTCTCGTTCAGCGTCGTCGCCGTGTTCGACGAGATCCTCGGGACGCAGCGGTCGAAGACCTGGACGCACCCGAAGACCGCCCCTTCGCCGCCGAAGACCGAGGAGCCGAAGAAGGAGAAGGAGGACGAGCCCGAGGCCGCTCGCCCCGCCGCGCCGCCACCCGCGAAGCGCGCAGCGACGAAGAAGAAGAGCGACTGGAACGATTGAGGGAGGGGGTCACTGTCACCTGGCTCGGCGTGGATGTCCGCGCCGAGCGCCAGTCATGTGACAGGCTCCCCCTGGCTGTCATCTGGAAGGGGCACGAAGTCACCTGGCTGGCCGGGCCAGCGGACATCCTGGGCGAGCCTGTCACCTCCCCTCCGCGGCGAGGTGACTGGCTGCCCGTGGCTGTCACCCGGCACCCGCAGAGAGCTGACTGGGTCGCGGTGTAGACTGACAGGGTGAGCCGGCGCGCGACCCTCCTCGGCGTGCTGGGGCATCCGGGTCGCCCTCTGGCCCTCGCCGGCGACGACGACGCCAGCGCAGACGCCGATGAGCTTGCGCTGGCGCAGCGCGCGTCGCGCCCGGTCACGTAGGCCCTCGCCGGACGCTCGATCGAGGCCGGCGACCGTGGCATAACGGCCGCATGCTTCGCTGGCTTCGCGGGCTCCCCGTCGGCATCACGCTCGGCGCCCTCGCCCTCGCCCTGTCCTGTCACGCCAAGTCCTACTCCCAGGGCGGCAGCGACGCGGGCGACGACGGGGACGACGACGGCGGCCCCTGCACCTGCGCCTTCTCGAGCACGGACATCATCCCCTGCGGCGGGATCGGCTGCGCCAGCGGCCTGGTCTACCAGTGCAGCGACCTCGGGACGATCCTCCCCACCGACGAGACGTGCGGGGACGCCTCCAGCGACGCGCCCACCACCGACGAGGAGTGCGTCACGACCTGCACCGGCCAGTACTGCAACGTGTCCGATCACTGCGGCGGGCTGTGCGCGTGCGCGGCGGGGATCACCTGCAACCCGGACGGGACCTGCGGCAACGGCTGCAACCTGGTCGCGGGGGACTTCTGCAGCAACGACGCCGGCCCCGGGGGCGACGGGGGGGAGCCCGCGTGCTGCGCCCCGGGCTACGACTGCCTGGTCCACAGCACGGGCATCGGGACCTGCTGCGTCATCATCGGCGGCGCGGGCAAGTGCCTCCAGAACACCGACTGCTGCGACTACCCGGCGGCGGTCTGCACCGTCGCGACCGGAACGTGTAACTTCCCGGTGCAGGATGCCGGGGCGGATCACTGACGAGCTGAAGCGCATCACGCGCCAGCAGGGGGGGGTAGAGACGCCCGCGGGGGCCCCCTCGGTGCGCGAGCCTCCGGGCCGGCGCCACGGTCCGATCATCGCGCTGGCCGTGGTGGTGCTGCTGGTCGGGGCCGGGTGGCTGCTGGTCGACCGGTTGATGAACATGTCCCGCACGCAGGACTGCATCATGTCCGGTCGGAAGAACTGCGCCCCGCTCGACACCGGCCACTAACTCGCCCCGGGGCCCAAGCTTCGTCTACCGCAACGAACCCCCGGCGCGTTATCGTCGTCGGGCCGCCATGAGCGAGACCGAAAAGCTCGAGAAGCTCCTCGACTTGCTGAAGACGAGCCTCCTCGTCGACCCCAACGACGCGTACACACGCTTCCAGCTCGGCTCGACCTACCAGCGCCTCGGCAAGCCAGACGAGGCCATCAAGGCCTACACGCGCGTCGTCACCAACAAGCCCGACTACTTCGACGCCCACCTCCAGCTCGGGGCGACCTACGCCACGCTGGGCAACCTGGAGCACTCGTTCGACTCCTACGGCAAGGCCGCGGCCATCAAGCCCGACCACCTCGACACGCAGCTCGCGCTCGGCGAGATCGCCCTGCGCCTCGAGCGCTGGGAGGCGGCGGGGCAGGCCTACGACCACGTCGCGCGCATCCAGCCCGACAACCTCGACGCGCTGGAGAAGGCGGGGAGCTGCTACTCGCGGATCGCGAAGTGGGCGGAGGCCGCGAGCGTCTACGAGCGCGCGACGAAGCTGGCGCCGGAGCGGGCCGACCTCTTCCTCGAGCACGGCCGCGCGTTCTCGGGTCTGGGCCGCTGGGAGGACGCGGCGCGGGTGCTGCGCGACGCGGTCCGCCTGAAGGACGACGTGGGGGAGGCCCACAAGCTGCTCGGCCGCGCGTGCGCCCAGTACGGCGAGAACAAGGAGGCCCTCGCCGCCTACCTGCGCGCCGTCGAGCTCGAGCCCCGCTGGGCCGACGTCCACGTGGCCATCGGCGGCGTGCACGAGGCCCTGGGCGACGACGCCTCGGCGGTGGAGGCCTACAAGACCGCCCTGCGGCAGCTCGCCGAGGATCCCAGCATCCACATGCGGCTCGGCCACGCGCTGCGGCGGCTGAAGCGCCACGAGGAGTCGTACGACGCGTTCGCCAAGGCGGTGGAGCTCGCGCCGGCAGAGCCCGAGCCGCTCTACCAGCTCGGCGTGGCGGGGAACTTGCTCGCGCGGCACGACGACGCGCGCAAGCACCTGCGCGACGCGGCCCACTACCGCCCGCAGCACCCGCCGACCTACAAGGCCCTCGGCGAGGCGTGCGCCGCGCTGGGCAAGGCGGACGAGGCGGCCGTGGCGTACGAGACCGCGGTCGCGCAGGAGCCCGCGTGGGCCGAGGGGCAGGTCCAGCTCGGCAACCTCTACGTCACCCTGAAGAAGGACCCGGAGGCCATCCGCGCCTTCGAGGCCGCGCTGAAGACGCTGCCCGACGAGCCGAAGATGCTGACCGCGCTGGGCGGCGCGTACATGCGCGTGGCCGAGGCGCAGGCCGACGAGAAGGCGCGGGCCACGGGGCTCGAGAAGGCGGCCGACGTCTACGAGCGCGCGGTGAAGCTCGAGCCGCAGGACGCCGTCACGCGCCTCGCCCTCGGCGTCGCGCAGGTCAAGCGAAGGCGCTGGGAGCCGGCGCGCATCGCCCTGCAGGCCTGCCTGCGCCTGCGCCCCGACGACCCCGTCGCCCACAAGAACCTCGCCGAGGCCAGCGCCGCCCTGGGCGAGCGCGACGAGGCCATCGCGTCGGCGGCCCGGGCCATCGAGCTCGACCCTGACTACAAGGAGGGCCACGAGAAGCTCGGCGCCCTCTACGAGGCCGCCGGCAAGGACGAGGAGGCGGCGCTCGCGTACAAGGAGGCCGTCCGCTGCTTCCCGCAGAGCGCGGCCCTCTACGGCAAGGTGGGCCGGGCCATGTCCCGCCTGGGCCGCAAGCACGACGCCCTCGAGTGGTACGCCAAGGCCGTCGAGCTGCGCCCGGACGACCCCGTCGCGCTGATGGAGCTCGGCGTCGGCTACAACGTCACGGGCAAGTACGCCGAGGCGCGCCAGGCGCTGATGGAGAGCGTACGTATCCGGCCCGACGCGGACGCGTACAAGGCGCTGGGCGAGGCCTGCCGCGAGCTCAGTCGCGACGAGGAGGCCATCGCGGCGTTCGAGAGCGCGGTGGCGGCCGATCCCAAGTGGGGAGCGGGTTGGATCGAGCTGGCGCGCCAGTACGCCTCGGCCAAGCAGCACACCAAGGCGGCCAACGCCTTCCGCGAGGCCACGCGCTTCTTCACCGAGGACGCGAGCCTGCACGGGGGCCTGGGCGACGCGCTCCTCGCGCTGGGCAGCTTCGGCGAGGCGGCCGACAGCTTCGCGCGCGCCACGAAGAAGAAGCCGGACGACGCCGGGCTGGCGTTCAAGCTGGGGCTCGCCCACTCGAAGGCCGGCGCGTGGGAGCCGGCCGAGAAGGCGCTCCTGCGCGCCGTCGAGCTCGACGCGGAGAACGCCGAGGCGTGGCGGCTGCTGGGCGAAGCCAGCGGGCAGCTCGCGCACTGGGAGACGAGCGCCGAGGCGTTCGCGAAGGCGCTCGGGCTGGAGCCGCAGATGGCCGTCGCGCACGCGCCGCTCGGGCGGGCCTACGACGCGCTGGGCAAGGACGCCGAGGCGGCCGAGCAGCTCGCCCTGGCGGTGAAGGCCTTCCCGGAAGAGGCCACGCTCCACGCCAGCCTCGGGGCCTCCCTGCTCAAGCTCGGGCGGCTGGACGAGAGCGCGGCGTGCTTCCAGGAGGCGGCGCGCTTCGGAAAGGGCGACGCGCAGATCCTCTTCCAGCTCGGCTCCACCTACTGCCGCATCCAGCGCTGGGCGACGGCGAAGGACGCGCTCGACGAGTGCGTCGCGCTCAAGCCCGATCACCTGGAGGCGTGGAAGCGGCTGGCCGAGGCCTGCCACGCGCTTGGCGACAAGCAGCTCGAGGAGGTCGACGCCTGGCGCAAGATCCTGGAGCTCGAGCCGGCAAACGTGGCGGCCAACGTGCCGTACGCCCGGGCCCTCGTGGCCTTCGGCAAGGACGAGGCGGCGGTCGAGGCCCTGCGCGCCGCGCTCAAGGGCCTGCCGGTGACGCCCATGCTGCTGGTGGAGCTGGCCAAGCCGCTCCTGCGCCTGGGCAAGAACGCCGACGCGCTCGAAGCCTGCGAGCGCGCCCTCGAGAAGCACGCCAACCGCGCGGCGAAGGAGAAGCTCGCGCCCGAGGTGGTCAACGAGGAGCGTGCCGAGGTGCAGCTCTGGCTGGGCCGGGCGCTCTTCGCCAGCGGCAAGAAGGAGCCCGGGCTCGCGTACGTGAAGGACAGCGTGGCGCTCCGCCCCGAGTCGGCCGAGGGGCACCGGGCGCTGGGCGAGGTGAGCGAGGCGCTGGGCAAGACCGAGGCGGCCATCAAGGCCTACAAGCGCGCGGTGGAGCTCGACCCCGCGTACGCCGAGGGCAACGTGGCGCTGGGCCGCCTGTACGAGGCGACCGATCGCCCGCAGGAGGCCGTCGAGGCGCTGAGGCAGGCGGTGGCGAAGTTCCCGCGGCGGGGCGCGCTGCAGGCGAGCCTCGGGGCGGCGCTCATCCGCGTCGGGCGCGCGGAGGAGGCGCTCGGCGCCTTGCGGCAGGCGGTCGACATCGATCCCGACGACCCCGCGTTCGCGATGCACCTCGGCGTGGCCCTGACGCGCGTGGGCAAGGCCGAGGAGGGGCGGGAGGTGCTCCGCAACAGCGTGCGCATCCGGCCGGACAGCGCGCCGGCGCACAAGGCGCTGGGCGACGCGTCGGCGGCGCTGGGCAAGCACGACGAGGCCCTCGACTCCTACAAGAAGGCGCTCTCGCTCGACGCGAACCTGTTCGATGCGCACGCCGCGCTGGGCAAGCTCTACGAGAAGACCGGGCAGGACCCGCTCGCGGCGACGGCCTACGAGCAGGCGGTGAAGCTCAAGGACGACGACTCGTCCGCTCACGCGGCCCTCGGCGGCGTCTACCAGCGCCTCGGCAAGCACGACGAGGCCGCGCGGGAGCTGGCGCGCGCGTCGGAGCTGAAGGGGACCGATCCCGACACGCTGTTCGAGCTGGGCGTGGCGCACGCGCGCAGCAAGCGGTGGGACCAGGCACGCGACGCGCTGGAGAAGGCGGTGAAGCTCCGCGCGGAGCACGCCGAGACGTGGAAGCTCCTGGCGCAGGCCTACCGCGAGACGGGTGCGACGACGCAGGCGGTGACCGCGTACGAGCGCGCCCTCGGGCTGGCGCCGGGCTGGGAGGAGGGCAAGCGCGAGGTGGCGCCACTCTACGCGAGCCTCGGGCGCGACGCGGAGGCGGTCAAGGCGTTCGAGGGGCTGGCGGAGAAGGACCGCGAGGCGCACGCGGTGCTCCTCGGGCCGGTCTACCGCCGGCAGGGGCTGCACGATCAGGCGGCGCTGGCCTACGAGCGTGCCAGCAAGCTGCCGGGGGCCGACGCTGCCACGTGGGAGGGGCTCGGGCTCTCGCAGGCGAAGCGCAAGCACAACGACGAGGCGCGCGAGGCGCTGAAGAAGGCGGTGGCGGTCGATGGTAGCCGGGTCGAGTCGTGGAAGGCCCTGGCCGAGGTCGCGGGCAAGCTCGGGGAGCACGAGGAGGCGGTCGAGGCGTACGAGAGGTCGCTCGCCCTGGACCCGACCTTCACCGAGGCGCACGTGGCGCTCGGGCGCCTGTACTCGCTGCTCGGTCGCGACGCCGACGCGGCGCGAGCGTTCGGGGCGGCGGCGGCGGCGAACCGCGGCGACTTCGCCATCCACGTGAGCCTCGGGAGCACGCTCGAGCGGCTGGAGAAGTGGTCGGAGGCCGCGGCGGCGTTCGAGGCCGCGTCGAAGCTCAAGGCCGACCACCCCGACTCCTTCCTGAGGCTCGGCGCCTGCGCCCTGCGCCTGGGCGACGCGAGCCGCGCGAAGAAGGCGCTGGCGTCGAGCGTGGCCATCCGGCCCGATCACGCCGAGGCGCAGAAGCTCCTGGGCGACGCCTGCGTGGCGGTCGGCGACACGGTCGGCGCCGTCGCCGCCTACGGCAAGGCGCTGGAGCTCGAGCCGGACTTCGCCGAGGTGTGGGCCTCGCGCGCGAAGATGCTGGTCGGGCTGAAGCGCGAGGAGGAGGCCGCGGAGGCCTTCAAGCGCGCGTTGCCGGCGATGGAGGAGGCGGCGCGCAGGACCGCCGACCGCGCCGACGTCCACGCCGACCTGGGGCTCGCCTACGTGATCCTCGGGCGCTACTCCGATGGCGTCGACGAGCTCGAGCACGCGCGCGGCATCGAGCCGTCGCTGGGCTCGGTCATCGCCCCGCTGGCCCGGGCGTACGAGAAGCTGGAGCGCAACGTCGAGGCGGTGGGCGTGCTGAAGAAGCAGCTCGAGCGCGATCCCAAGGACGAGAACGCGGCCAAGCGCCTCGCGGCGCTGCAGCAGAAGCTCGGCAAGGGAGACGACGCCATCCAGTCGCTCCGCAAGGCCGCGGCCGCCGCGCCGGGCGACGGCGAGGTCCGCTTCGAGCTGGCGCAGCTGCTCCTGGCCAAGGGCGACGAGGCAGGCGCGCGCCTGCTGCTCGAGGAGGCTGTGAAGCTGCTCCCGGGCAACGCGCAGATCCACCTCCGGCTGGCCGAGCTGCTCGAGAAGGCGGGCGACGCGGCCGTGGCCCTGCGGGAGTACACCAGCGCCTCGCGCGCCGATCCGACGCTGGCCGACGCCATCGCGGGCTGCGGGCGCGGGCAGATCGCGGTGGGCAAGCCGCACGAGGCCATCCAGTCCTTCAAGCAGCTGGCCAAGCTCCGGCCCGACGACGCGCGCGCCTACGCCCAGCTCGGGGAGGCCTACCTCGCCGCCGGCCGCGACGGCGATGCGGCGAACGCGCTGCGCGACGCCCTGCAGAAGGACCCCAAGCTCCCGCGCGCGGGGCGCCTGCTGGGCGACGCGTACGTGCGGCTGGAGAAGTGGGGCGACGCCATCAAGGCCTACGGTCAGGGCCTGCGGGCGGACCCGAACGACTCGGCCTCGCTCGAGGCGCTGGTCGAGCTGTGCGGCTCGAAGGACCTGCCCGAGAAGCTCCTCGAGGCACTCCAGGAGGCCGTCGCCGTGCACGCCTCGAGCGCGGTGCTGCTGCGCCGCCTGGGCTTCGCCTACGCGGTGCTCGATCGCATCCCCGACGCGCTCGACGCGCTGGAGAAGGCGACGATGTTCGACCCCTCGCTGGGGGACGCGCAGCGACTTCTGGGGCAGCTGTACCAGCGTGCCGAGCGCTACGAGGAGGCCGCGCGCGCCTTCGAGGCCGCCTTCACCAAGCTCCCTGCCCAGGCGAGCGACTGGCTGGAGGTGGCGCGCTGCTACTCGGCGCTCAGCCGCTGGCAGGCGGCGTGCGACGCGGCGTCGAAGGGGCTCGCCGTCGACGGCAACCACGTCCCTTCCTACGTGTTCCTCGGGGAGCTGCTGAGCGCCCTCGGGCAGCACGCCGACGCGGTGCCGCAGCTGGAGGTCGCCGTACGCCTCGCGCCGGAGGACGTGGGCGCCCTCTTCGCGCTGGGGCGCGCCTACTCGGCGCTCGAGCGGTACCGCGAGGCCATCGGCGCCCTGCGCGAGGTCGGACGGCTCTCGCCCGATCACGCCGAGGCCTGGCAGGAGCTCGGCAAGGTGCACGACGCGCTGAAGGAGCACGACAAGGCGGCCGACGCCTACAAGGAGCTCGTGCGCCTCAGGCCCAAGGACGCCGACTCGTATTTCTCGCTGGGCGTGGCCTACCAGAAGGCCAAGCGCTTCGACGAGAGCGCGGCCGCGCTGCAGCGCGCGCTGAGGCTCCAGCCGAGCCTCGCATCGGCGGACTACTTCCTCGGCGTGTCCCTGCTGCAGCTCGGGCGCAACGAGGACGCGGTCAGCGCCTTCGAGGGCGCGGTGACCAAGCAGCCCGACGACCCCGCGCTCCGGGCGGCGCTCGCCTTCGGCTACCAGAAGATCGGGCGGGACGAGGCGGCGGCCGACGCGTACAGCAAGGCCGCGCAGCTGGGTCTGGAGGACGTGAACGTCCACCTCAACCGGGCCAAGCTCTACGAGAAGGTGAAGAAACTCGACAAGGCGGCGGACGCCTGGCTCGCGGTGTCCCGCCTGGAGCCCGACCGGCTCGAGCCCCACCGCAAGGCGGCCTCGGTGCTGCTCGAGCTCGGGCGCCACAAGGAGGCGGTCGAGCCCTACCAGCAGGCCATCCTCCTCGCGCCGGACGATCCGGCCCTGCGCTACGAGCTCGGCGTCTGCTATGCCAACATCGGGCAGAAGGCGGCGGCCATGGCGCAGCACGACGCGCTGAAGAAGCTCGACCCGGGGCGGGCGGAAGAGCTGCTCTTCATCCTGGAGGATTGAATCCCCTGAACGACTGGGACGCCTGCGCGCGGAAGATGGACGAGTGCGAGAAGCTCAGCGCCCACCTCCAGACGCTGGAGGCGGCGTTCCGCCGGCGCGCCGAGCGGGCGCGTGACGAGCGGGACATCACGACGATGGTGCGCATGCGCGACGCGGTCCGGCTCGCGAACGACCGGAAGAGCGAGCTGGCCGCGCTGGCGGGCGGCCTCGCGACCGACCTGACCCGCGCCCAGACCCAGCCCACCGAGGCGTCCTTCGACGCGCTGATGGCGCGCCTCGAGGTGACAGCCAGCAAGTGGCGCGAGCTAGAGGCGCTGTACGAGCCCTTCGTCGAGTGGGAGGCCGAGCCCTCGTGAGCGAGCGCCACGACGCGCTGGTCCTCGGCCTGGGAGGCATGGGCGCGGCGGCGCTGGCGCACCTCGCCGCGCGCGGCCTCTCGGTGGTGGGCGTCGATCAGGACCCGGTGCCCAGTGTGCGTGGCAGCTCGGTGGGCGAGACGCGCATCATCCGCAAGGCGTACGCCGAGGACCCGCGCTACGTGCCGCTGCTCCTGCGTGCGTACGTGCTCTGGACGGAGCTCGAGTCGCGCTCGAAGCGGAGCCTCTTCACGCGCGTCGGCTGCCTCAACCTCGGCCCAGCCGACCACCCCGCCATCGTCGGCGTGCTGGAGAGCGCGAGACGCCACGGCCTGGCGCACGAGCGGCTCGGCCCGGCGGAGCTCCGCAGGCGGTTCTCCGTCGTCCCCTCGCCCGGCGACCTCGGCGTGTTCGAGCAGGACGCGGGGTACCTGGCGGTCGAGGCCTGCACGCAGGCGCACCTCGACTGGGCGGTCGCGGGCGGCGCCCGCGTCGTCCACGCACGCGTCGCGGGCCTCGAGGTGGAGCCGTCCTCGGTGCGCGCGACCCTGGACGACGGGACCACGGTGATCGCAGACCGCGCCGTGGTCGCCGCGGGCCCGTGGCTCGCGAGCGCACCGGCGCTCCGCGCGCTGGCGGCGCACCTGCCGCTGGTCGTCGAGCGCCAGGTCCAGCTGTGGTTCCAGCCCGCCGACCCGGTCGCGGCGAGCGCGCCCGCGCTGCCCACGTTCATCCACTTCGTGGAGGGCGGGCCGTTCTACGGCATCCCCCGTGACCCTTCCCACGCCGTGCCGGCGGCGAAGGTCTGCCGACACCACGGCGGCGCGTCGACGACCGCCGACGCGGTCGACCGGACGGTGAGCGCCGCCGACGAGGCCACCGTACGCAGCTACCTCCTCGCCCACCTCCCCACCGCCGACGGACCGCTCCTGCGCTCCCACGTGTGCATGTACACCAACACGCCCGACGAGCACTTCCTGGTGGGCCTGCTACAGAGCGCGCCGCGCGTGGTCCTGCTCGGCGGCTTCTCGGGGCACGGCTACAAGATGGCGTCGGTGATGGGCGAGATCGCCGCCGACCTGGTGCAGCAGGGCAGGAGCGCGTTCGACCTGGGGATGTTCGACCCGTGGCGGTTCTCTCACCGCTGAGGGGAGGTCACCCGCACTCGGACTTGCAGGCCGCCGACGTGCACGATTCGAGGCTCTGCTCCGCCGCGCAAGGCGAGGTCGAGGCGCACTTGTCGAGGCAGGTCGTGTCGCTGCACTGGCAGGCGCCGACGCAGGACAGGAACGACCCGCAGGTCGAGTCGACGCTGGACAGCTCGGAGGAGCAGCTCGTCGTGGTGCACGCATAGCAGGCCTTGTCCTCGGCCGAGGGGTCCTGGCACGTCGGTCCAGAGCTGCCGCTCGAGCACTGCGACGCGCACGAGGAGCTCGCGCACGAGGAGAGGCTCGAGGCCGCCGACGCACAGGCCGAGATGGCGGTGCACCCGTCGAGGCAGGAGGTGTCGCTGCAGTCGCACTTGGACAGGCACGCTCCGCACGCGCTCTGCGCGGCGTTGTACTGCGAGCTGCACTTGTTGCTCGCGCACGAGGCGGTGCACTGGTCCTGGGAGGTGGGGTTCTGGCAGCTCGTGGCGCCCGTGCCCGAGCCCGAGCTGGAGCTGCATGCCAGCAGGGAGATGGACGCCAGGAAGAACGTGGCGAACAGGCGAGAGACTCTCACGTCGGCAGTCTCTAGCTGAGCGCCGCTATGGCCACCGCCGCGAGCAGCGCCATCGTCAACGCCCCGTAGGTGGTGAGCGCGAGCTGCGCCGTCCGCGAGAACCGCGACGAGGACCACACCAGCGTGACGGCGAGGGGAGGGACGAACGTCATCAGCAGCCCCAGCACCACGGGGGTATCCAGCGTGAGCCTCGGGAGACCGGCGGACTCCGCGTTCTCGGCGTCCTTGCGGGCACGGACGCCGGCCGCCTCCGACGCGAGCCGCCGCGCCTCGATGAACTGGAGCGCGACGTCCATGTCCGGGATGAACACGCAGTCCCGGCGGCGACGCCGGGTGGACGAGCGCGGGCTGTATGCCCACGACGGCGCCTCCGACGGCGGCTGCACACGCGGCAGCGCCATGATCGGCCGCGGACGGGCGGGCTCGGGTGCCGGGGGCGGATACGCGATGAGCGTGGGCACCCGCAGCGGCCGATACATGATGCGGCAGTCCTTCAGCCGCCGGACCGGCGTGGAGGGTTCGCGATCCATGGGACGGAGCTTAAGCAAGGAACCGGACCCCTGCCAGAAAGCCGAACGGACGACGCCGACGTCCCGAGCGAATCCAGACACTTGGCCATGGGCCCATGCTACGAGGTGCCCCATGCGACACGTCGAGGTCGAGCACGTCATCGAGGCCCCGCCCGAGAAGGTCTTCGCCCGCTACACGGACCACGCGGGCTGGAGCCGCTGGGCGGGGGCAGGGAAGGTCTCGCTCGCACGTGAGGGCAACGCCGACCCGAACGGCGTCGGGTGCATCCGGGCGTTCGAGTCCGCGATGGGGCTACAGGAGGAGGTCATCGAGTTCGAGCCTCCCCGCCGCATGGCCTACCGCATCCACCGGGGCGGCTTCCCCATCACCAACCACCGCGGCGAGGTCCGCTTCGAGCCCGACGCCCGCGGCACGCGCATCATCTGGAGCGTGGACTTCGGGTCGCGCCTGCCCCTGACCGAGGGGGTGCTCGCCCGATTCCTCCGCATGATCTTCGGCCGGCTGCTCGTGCGCTTCGAGCAGGGGGGCCTGACCTGACATCGCGCGGCCCGGGGGGCGACAACTCCTGTATTCTCGGGGTGTGAGGCGGGAGCAGGTCTGGAAGACCGTCGCGGACCGACTGCGGGATGACTTCGGACGGTTGCTGGACGTGCGCGACGTACGCCGGGTGCGCCGTGTCGCGGGCGAGGCGTGGGTGGTGACGGTGGCGCTGGCCGCGTCCACGGGCGACCTCCACGTGGCGGACATGACGGTCGACGACACGGGGGCCATGTCCCCGGTGCTGGGCGCCGATCACATCGTCGAGGCGGTCCGGCGCGCCGTCCGCTTCTCCAACGCGCCGCCGCCCATCGACGAGCTGGCCGACTTCGGCGACATGGGCCTCCAGGATGACGAGGGGGCCGCCCTGGAGATGCTGACCGAGCAGGAGGAGCCGCTCGACGTGCGCGTGTCCGCGGCCATCGCGCGGGGCGACGTCGAGTCCCTCACCCTGGCGCGCGATCTCCTCCCGCGCCTGCTCGTCGACCACGAGCGCCGCGGCTCGACGCTGTTCACCATGGCCGAGGTGGAGGCCAAGCTCGGCGAGCCCAAGCTCGCGCGCGGGTACCTGGAGGCCGCGGCGCGGGAGTTCGCCGATCGCTTCGACCTGCCGGCGCTGGAGATCGCCGCCGTCTTCGCCCTCAACCTCGGCGGCCGGGAGGCCTTCACTGGCTCCCCCGTCCACAACCTGCTCGAGCAGAGCCGCGCCCGCCTCAAGCCGCTGGCGAGCCTCTTCGAGGCGCGCAGTTTCGCCGGGCTCGACGAGAAGCGGCGGGCGGAGCTCTCCCGGCACGTCACCCTGCGCACCCTCGCCCCGGAGGAGATGCTGGTGACCGAGGGCGACTCGTCGCAGAACGTCTTCGTGGTCAAGAGCGGCCTGCTCGGCGTCTGGCTGGAGAAGCCCTCGGGCGGCTCGTGGATGGTGCGCTGCTGCTTCCCGGGCTGGCTGCTCGGCGAGTCGAGCGTGCTCGAGGGCCCCGATCCGCGCTGCACCGCCTCACTCCGGGCCGAGCGCGTCAGCGAGGTGTGGACGCTGCCGGCGCCTGTGGTGCGCGCGCTGATGGCCGAGGACCCCGCGTTCGCCCAGCGGATCGCCGAGACCAAGCAGCTCCACCGCATCGACTCCTTCTTCTCCATGCACGAGACCATGGGCCAGCTGGACGTCCAGGTCCGCGACGACGTGCTGTCCTGCATCCAGCGCCTCGAGTCCTTCGAGGAGGAGACCATCCTGCTCCTGCCGGACGTCGTCCCCGAGGTCGCCTGCCTGGTGGCTCGTGGCTCGATCGCGCTCTTCGAGGGCGACGGGCGCGACGCCCCGGTGGCCATGGTCGAGCCCGACTCCTTCTACGGCCTCCGGGACGCCATCCACCGCATTGCGCCGAGCGTCACCGCCATCGCGCGACCCGGCACCACGGTGGCCTTCTTCGACGCCGCCCGCCTGCAGAAGCTCTGCGAGCGGAGCCCGGAGCAGGTCGTGGCCGTGCTGGAACGGCTGGGATGACGGTACTCCGACGAGCGCAATGCTCCCGGAGTGATTACCTTACGGAGCGTGTCGATGAACTACCGGAAGAACAGTCCCCAAGCGCAGCGTTTTGCCGAGAGGCGCAGGCGCGAGGACGACGCCCCGCGGCTCCACGACCAGGTGCCCAACCTGGTGAATCTCCAGCTGGAGATCGAAGATCGCTCCGGCGTCGGGGGTACGACGCACACCCGCCGCGTGCAGATCGACCACGCCCCCGCGCTGTTCCTCGTGCCCTGCGGGGACCCGCGGTGCATGGACGGTGAGCACGATCTGACGACCATCGTCATGCGGGCTCTGCGGTCGCAGGAGACCACCTTCAGCGGCCAGGACGAGTGCCGGGGCTCGGTCGGGCCCAGCGCGTGCTCGCGCGTCCTTCACTTCGCTGCCCACGCGGAGTACAAAGCCTCCTGAGCTTGGCTCCGAAGCCGCCGTCCACCGACTGGAAGGAGTCCGTCGCCCCCGACGAGGAGGCGCGCTTCACGCGCCACGCCGAGAGCCTCCGCGACATCCAGCGGGCGCGTGCTGCCGGAGCCTCTGCGCGGCGCGCCCTCCACGCCAAGGCCAACTGCGGCCTCGAGGGCGAGCTGACCATCCTCGGCGATCTGCCCAGGCACGCGCGCGCCGGCCTCTTCGCGCGGCCGGCAACCTACCGCGCCTACGTCCGCTACTCGAACGGCGACGGCCGGTGCCAGGCCGATGCTATCGGCGACGTGCGGGGCCTCGCCGTCAAGGTGCTGGGCGTGGAGGGCAAGAAGGTCATCCCAGGCATGGAGCAGGAGAAGACGCAGGACCTGCTCTTCATCCGGACGCCGGCGATCCCGTTCCGCAACGCCGACGAGTTCGTGGCCGTCGTCAGCGCCGCGCAGCAGAGCCACCTGCTGCTGCTGCCGCGCGTCCTCGCGCGTCTCGGCTTCGGGCGCACCTTCGAGCTCATGCCCCAGCTCTCCCGCGGACTGAAGGCGCCGACGCTGTCGCTCGCCTCCGCTCCGTACTACAGCGCCGTCCCGGTCCGCTGCGGGGACTACGCCGTCCGCTACGCGCTGACGCCTCACGACTCGCCGCAGCTGGCGGCGCTAGGCTCTCCCGACGCTCTGCACGAGGAGCTCGCCGGCCGGCTGGCGAAGGATCCCGTCGTCTACGATCTGCGCCTACAGTTCTTCGTGGATGAGACGGCCACGCCCATCGAGGACGCGTCGGTCGAGTGGAAGGAGGCCGACGCTCCCTACGTTACTGTTGGCCGCCTCACGCTGCCCGTGCAGGACGTCGACGGCGCGCACGGGAAGAAGGTGGCCGAGCGAGTGGAGATGCTCGCCTTCGATCCCTGGCACGCGCTGGAGACGCACCGGCCGCTCGGCAACGTGATGCGTGCGCGTAACCACGCGTACCGCCTCAGCACCGACGAGCGAGGCGCCGCCCGCGAGCCGGACGGCTCGGAGAGCCCCGGAGGCTGACCCGTACGCGAAGGCGTCCTTGACCGTTCGCGAAGGACGGAGGATCCTTCACGATTGGGGTTCGGCTCGGCTCCGCGCGCGCCGCCCCCACTCCGACAAAGTGAGGTCCCAATGACAGCGTCTCCCCGTGCTCGCTCGATCCGGTTCGCCGCGAGCGGTCTGCTCGCTCCGACATTCCTGGCAGTGATCATCGCCGCGTGCAGCAGCGGCGGTGGCGGCCAGGGGGCAGGCGGTGGCACCCCCGACGCGGGACACGAGGCTACCACATCCACCGACAGCGGCGGACGGACCGACGCAACGGCGGACTCCGGCCAGGTTGACACGGGTCAGGCAGACACGAGCGCCGAGACCGGATCTGAGACCGGCACGCCGGACGCGACCCCCGATGCCCCGACCGAGGCCGCCGCCGAGGCAGGCCCCCCGAGCTGCAGTCCCACGTGCCCCGACGGGAACGCCTGCCAGACCGCGAACAACTGCGCGTCTGGCGTCTGCACGAACTTCGTCTGCGCCCCGCCGGCGTGTGCGCCCACCTGTCCGACCGGTAGCGGGTGCGGAGCGACGACCGACTGCGCCTCGCAGGTGTGCACCGCGGGCGTCTGCGCGGCCCCTGCGTGCTCGCCCACCTGCGCGTCGGGCGCCGCGTGCGGCGAGGCCGGTGATTGCGCCTCTGGGGTGTGCACGAACGGCAAGTGCGCCTCCGCGGCCTGCTCGCCCACGTGCCCCGACGGCCACGGCTGCGGCGCCCCCGGCGACTGCGCCTCCGAGGTGTGCACCAAGGGGGTCTGCGCGCCACCGAGCTGCAGCCCGAGCTGCCCGGACGGCAACGACTGCGGCGCAGCGGGCGATTGCGCCTCCGGGCTGTGCACGAACAGTAAGTGCGCGGCTCCCGCGTGCGCGCCGACCTGCCCCGACGGCAACGCGTGCGGCGCCCCAGGCGACTGCGGCTCGGGGGTGTGCACGAACGGCAAGTGCGCGGCGCCCACGTGTGCCCCCACCTGCCCGGACGGCAACGCGTGCGGCGCGGGCACGGACTGCGTCTCGGGCGTGTGCACGAACGGCAAGTGCGCCCCGCCGGCGTGCTCGCCCAACTGCGCGGACGGCAAGGCGTGCGGTAGCCCCATCGACTGCGCCTCGGGCGTGTGCACGAACGGGACGTGCGCGTCGCCTGCGTGCGCGCCCGACTGCCCCGACGGTCACGTTTGTGGCGCCAACACGGACTGCGGGTCGGACGTGTGCACCAACGGCAAATGCGCGCCGCCCGCGTGCGCCCCGAGCTGTGCGGACGGGCTCGACTGCGGCGCGGCCACGGACTGCGCGTCCGGGGTGTGCACCAACGGTCTGTGCGCGCCGCCGGCCTGCGCGCCGGGCTGCCCTACCGGGAACGCGTGCGGAGCCGACGGCGACTGCCTGTCCGACATCTGCGTCGGGGGCGTCTGCGTCGCGACCCCCTCCTGTTCGCCTGGGTGCCCTGACGGCAACGTGTGCGGCAAGAACGCGGACTGCCTCTCCAGCAACTGCGTCAACAACGTCTGTGGCCCATCCATCGCGTGCGGCAGCACCTGCCCTGCCAATAGCACGTGCACTTCCGAGGTGGCGCCGGTCGCCGACGAGGGGCAGACGTGCGTCATGACCTGCGCCACCGGGACCGACATCGTCTCGGCCTCCGACGTCTACGCCACCAACTGCAACCCGACGCCGTGCCCGGCGGCAGTCAGCGCCTGCCCCAGCAATACCAGCTGCAGCGTGACGCTCAGCAACAGCATCTGCGGGGGCGACCCTTGCCCGGGAGTCCCCAAGGGCTGGTCGGTGACCATCACCTGCAACTGAGAGTCTGATACGCGTCGGGGGCCATGAAGATCCTGGTCTTCGGCGCGGGCGTCATCGGCAGCTTCAACGCGGCGCGGCTCACGCGCGGCGGCCACGACGTCACGCTCCTGGCGCGTGGTCAGCGGCTGGCGCAGCTCCGCGAGCACGGCATCGTGCTCGAGAGCGCGCGCACCGGCACTCGCACGACAACCCGGGTGCCGCTGGTCGAGCGCCTCGCGCCGGACGACGCCTACGAGCTCGCGGTCGTGGTGCTGCGGCGCAACCAGGTCCCCTCCGTCCTGCCGGTCCTGGCGCAGGCCACGCGCGTGCCCAGCGTGCTCTTCCTAGGCAACAGCGTGTCCGGTCCCCGGTTCCTCGTCGAGGTTGTCGGCTATGGACGCGTGCTGTCGGGGATGGCCAACGCCGGGGGAGAGCGGCAGGGGCACGTGGTCCGATACCTGTGGTGGCGTCGCCTCCCGCTGGTGCTGGGCGAGCTCGACGGGCGCCGGTCCCGCCGCGCGCTGGCCATCGTCAGCGCCTTCGAGAGCGCCGGGCTTGCGGCCCGGTTGCACCCGGACATCGACGCCATGCTCCGGACCCACGCCGTCGGGGTCCCGCTCTTCGCGGGCGCGCTCTACCGCGCGGGCGGCAGCGTGCGGCGCCTGGCGCGCCGGCCCGACCTGCTGCGCCTCTGCGTGGAGTCGCAGCGGGAGGCCATGCGGGCGTTGAAGCGCCTCGGGATCCGCCCGGCGCCGGCCGGGACCTCGATGGTGCTCGGGCTCCCCACGCCGGCGCTCGTGCTCGCGCTGCGCCTCTTCTTAGACACCGACCTGGCCGTGGTCGGCGGCGAGCGCCACGCAAACGTGGCCCTCGACGAGATGAAGGAACTCGCCGACGAGGTCCGGCAGCTGCTTCGCCAGACGGATATGATCGCGCCCGCGAGCCAGGAGCTCCTGGCCGCCGTGGACGCGAGGGTGCGGGGCGAAACCTAGCGAGTTGCTCTAGAGTCGGCGCCATGCTCCGCTCGACCGTCGCCGGACCGCTCGTTCTCGTCGTTGCGCTCGCCCTCGCGCGCTGCGCCCCCGCGCCCGCCCCGGTCGTAGCGCCGACGACCACGAATCCCGGCCCGGCGGCGAAGCCGGTCGCCTCCGCGGCGACGCCTCCTGCCACACCCACCGCCAGCGTTGCCCCTCATGCGGCCGCTCCACCGTCCGACGACGGCCAGCTCCAGGTGACCGTCGTCTCCCCGGGCTCCGGGCCCGAGGCGAAGGCCGGAGACGTGCTCGAGGTGAACTACGTCGGGACCTTCCCCGACGGCACCGAGTTCGACAGCTCCACGCGGCCCGGGCGTCGCCCCTTCCGGTTCACCCTCGGGCAGGGCCTGGTCATCAAGGGCTGGGAGCAGGGGCTCGCCGGGATGAAGGCCGGCGGCTCGCGCAGGCTCGTGATCCCGCCCTCCCTCGCCTATGGCGCCAGGGCGCGCGCCGGCGTCCCCGCGAACTCCACGCTCGTCTTCGAGATCGAGCTGCTCGCCATCAACCCGCCGTGAGCGGCCCGCCCGGGCCTGCACGTGCCCGGACCGCAAACTTATGTGTCCATTGGACACATGCGGTATTTCTCGCGTCTCTTGCGCGTGCTTCAGTTGCCGCCGCTCGACGTCGACGCGCAGACTCCGCCCGGTCATGCGAAGACCTCTGGTGCTCAGTGTCCTCGGGATCGTGCTCGCCGCGGGGTGCGGCGGGTCCTCGGCGTCGTCCTCGCAAGCCCCGGGCAGCGACCCGGACGGCGGGAGCCCCTCCAGCTCCGGCAGCTCCGGCAACTCGGGGAGCGCCTCGGGCTCCAGCGGCAGCTCAAGCGGCGGGCAGGGCGGCTCGGGGTCCGGCAGCGGCTCCTCGAGCTCCGGCGGCTCGAGCGGCTCCAGCGGCAGCTCCGTCGGCGTCGACGGCGGCATCACTCCGCCCGATCTTCCCGTCGCGACCGGAACCTGCCCGACCTTCGCCAACGGCGCACAGGCCACGCTCGCGGCCAACGGCCAGACCATCAAGGCCGACGTCTGGATGGGCACGACCGGCGGTGGTCCACTCATCTTCTACTGGCACGCCACGGGCAGCAGCGCGACGCTGGAGGTGCCGATCGCGTTCGACACGAGCGCGGTGATTGGCGCCGGCGGCATCATCATCGGACCGGAGACGACCACCCGCACCGGAACCCCGACCGGGAACACGGGGGACGACGTCTGGTACCAGAGCGATGTCGCCTTCATGGACCAGGCCGTCGCGTGCGCCATCCAGCAGCTGCACATCGACACGCGCCACCTCCACACGGCGGGGTACAGCGCCGGGGCCCTGCAGACCGTCTACGTCTGGTACGCGCGCTCCGGGTACGTCGCGAGCGTCATCAGCTACTCGGGCGGCGACGTCACCATCAACACGGCGGCGATGCAGGACCCGTCGAACGTCCCGCCCGCCATCGTTGCGCACGGAGGGGCCGGGCAGGACACCTTCACGGCCGGGACCGTGACCGTCGACTTCTCGCAGACCAGCGCGGCCTGGGAGTCGACCATCGCCGCGGACCACGGCACGTACATCGACTGCAACGACGGAGGCAACCACCTGGCCTTCTTCCAGACGCGCGCCCCGAAGCTCGAGCCCGTGTCCCTGCAGTTTTTTCTCGATCACCCCTTCGGCATCACGCCCGAGCCCTACACCACGCTGCCGTCGGGGTTCCCGGCGTACTGCAAGCTCGACGGCCCGGGCCAGCCGCCCTGAGCTCGCGCTCAGCGTCGTGCCGGGAGCACCTTGCCCACCGCGCCCCGGGCGAGCTCGATGAACATGCGCACCTTCGGCGCCGGCGGGTTCGGCCCCGCGTGGACCGCGTGCAGCGGCGTCTGAATCCAGTACCGCTCGAGGACCGGCACGAGCTCGCCCGAGTCGACCAGCGGCTGCGCGAAGATGCGCGCGGTCCGCACGACACCGCCGCCCTGCGCCGCCACGTCGCGCGCGAGGCGCAGGCTGTCGACCCGGACGCGGCCCGCGACCTCCACGCGTTGCTCCCGGCTCCCGGCCTGGAAGGTCCACGCGGCGCGAGCGGTGCTGCCCACGAGGATGCAGTCGTGCGACTTCAGGTCCGCGGGGGTGAGGGGTGTGCCGCGGACCTTCGTGTACGCCGGGCTCACCCAGCACCCGGTGGTGGAGGTCCCGAGGCGGACCGCGTAGAGATCGCTCGCGTCCTCGAGCCGTCCGGCGCGCAGGGCCACGTCGGCGTCGCCCCGCCGGAGGTCGACGTAGTCGACCGACATCCGTACATCGACCGAGAGGCGCGGGTGCGCGCCGAGCAGCTTTCCCAGCACCGCGGGGAGGATGTCCTCGCCCAGGACGGGGGCGCTCACGACGCGCAGCACACCGGAGGGCTCCCCGGACGCGTGGCCCACCGTGTCCTGCGACCGCCGCAGGAGCTCCTCGAGCTCCCCGCACCGCTCCGCCAGAACGTTGCCCAGGTCGGTCAGCTTGAACCGCTGCGCGGTGCGCACGACGAGCGCCCCCCCGGCCTGCTGCTCGAGCTCGGCGAGCCGGCGGCTCACCGTCGAGCGGGGCACGCCGAGCGCGGTCGCTGCGGCGCGCACGCCGCCCGCGCGGGCCAGGGCTGCGAAGACGAGCATCCCGGCTGGATCGAGGGCGGGCAGGGGGCGCGGGCGACTCACGGCACGCGGGTGTCCCACCGTTGGGACGGCGTGTCCAGAGCACGCCCCCTGCCGCCCGCGCGGGTCATGCGTACGCTGCGTCGGACGGAGGATGACCATCATGAGCACATCGACACGGATCGCGATCATCGGTGCGGGCAACGTCGGCGGCGGGTTGGGGACCCGCCTGTCGAACAGCGGGTTCCCGGTGAAGTTCGGGGTCCGGGAGGACACGGACGTCAAGCCGCTGCTCGCGGAGTGCAAGGGCGCGACGTCGGCGACGCCGTCCGAGGCGGTCGCCTGGGGCGAGCTCGTCTTCCTCGCCGTACCCGGCACCGTGGCCGTCGATGTGGCCCGCTCACTGGCCGGAGGCCTGAGCGGGAAGGTCGTCGTCGACTGCAACAACCCGATGACCTGGAGCGAGGGGCCGGTCTGGAGCCCGCCGCCCGAGGGCTCGCTGGCGGCGGCGATCGCGAAGGTCGCGCCGGGGGCGCGCGTCGTGAAGGGCTTCAACACCTTCGGCGCCGAGTTCCACAAGGATCCGGGCCGCGCGGGCGTCGCCACGCAGGTGTTCCTGGCGGGCGACGACGCCGCCGCGAAGAAGCTGGTGGGGGAAGTGGCGACCGCGGCCGGCTTCCGCCCCGTCGACTCCGGGCCGCTGCGCAATGCCGCGGTCCTCGAGAACCTAGCGATGCTCTGGATCCACCTCGCCACGGTCGGCGGCCGCGGCCGTGACTTCACGTTCAACCTGCAGTCGCGCGGTTGACGGCTCGCGGCGCCTCGTCTCTGCTTGCCCCTCATGACCGCAGCCGTCATCGTCGGGGGTAGCAGTGGACTCGGACGCGTGATCGCCCAGCGCCTGGCGGCGCGGGGCGACGACGTCGTCGTCACCGGCCGCAACCCGGCGAAGGCCGCGGCGGTGGCCGCCGAGCTCGGGCATGGCGTCCGGGGCCTGGGCGTCGACCTCGCCCACCCGGAGATGCTCGCTGCGAGCCTCGCGAGCATCACCGAGGTCGACCACCTGGTCATCACCGCCATCGAGCAGAGCGTCAACAGCCTGCGCGACTACGACATCGCCTCCGCCATCCGGGTCGTGACCGTGAAGCTCGTCGGCTACACCGAGACCGTGCGCGTCCTGCGCCCGCGGTTTCGCCCGGGTGCGTCCGTCGTCCTCTTCGGGGGCCTGGCGAAGGACCGCCCGTACCCCGGCTCCACCATGGTCACGACCTTCAATGGCGGCGTCTCGGGCCTCGTCCGGACGCTGGCCGTCGAGCTCGCGCCGCACCGGGTGAACGCCATCCACCCCGGCGTCGTCGGCGACAGCCCCAAGTGGCGCGACGTGAAGAACCACCCCCACGTCGCCCGCACCCCCATCGGACGGCTGGTCACGATGGAGGAGATCGCCGATGCGACCGAGTTCCTCCTCCGCAACGCGGGCATCAACGCGCAGAACCTGAACGTGGACGGCGGGATGCTGGTCACCTGAGGTCACAGAAAAAGCGAGAGGCCGGCTCCCTTGCGGGAAACCGGCCTCACACCATCACGAGATCAGCTGGGTGTCAGTGGACGACCGGCGGGGCGGGGCGATCCTCCTTGGGGACCGGGTGGCCCTTCCAGCCGACCACGTGAAACTCCACGCGGCGGTTCTCGGCCTTGTGGGCGGGCGTGTCGTTCGGCACGAGCGGATGGGTGGAGCCGTTGCCCACCGGCGTCAGGCGGCCCTTGTCGATGCCCTGCTTGACGAGCCAGTCGACCACGGCCTCCGCGCGCTCCTGCGACAGCTTGGTGTTGTCGAACTTGGGCTCGCCCTCGTTGTCGGTGTTGCCCTCGATCGAGAGCGTGGTGATGGCGGTGTTCTTCTTCAGGACGTCGAGCACCGTTGCGAGGACCGACTTGGTGCTCGCGTTCATGATGATGGTCGCCTTGCCCGAGTCGAAGTCCACCGACCCGAGGTCCATCTGCGTTGCGCTGCGCATCTTCACGCCGTGCAACTCCACCTTGGGGGGCGGAGGCGGGGGCTCCGCCGGCGGGGCCGGGGGAGCAGGAGGAGCGGGGGGGGCAGGGGGCGCGGGTGGCGCGGGGGGGGGCGGAGCGGCGCCCTTTCCTCCATACACGATGGTGCAGCCCTGCGAGTAGATGCCGAGGATGCTCATGCCGCCGAACTCGACGGTGTGCACGTCGGTGATGCCGGCGGCCTTCTTGGCGGACGCGAGGCTGGCGTCGCCAAACGCCGCGATGCCGAGAATGCCCGTCGCGCAGGCCTCACCCATCGAGTCCCCCGGCTTGGGCGCGCCCGAACCCTCGAGGCGCATCATCCCGTGGGGAACCGTCGTGCCCGTGTAGATGGACCCGGTGGGGTACCCCAGGGCGGTGCATCCGGCCGAGCCGAGCCCGAACAACGCCGTCACGGCAAAAATGATCTTCTGGATCTTCATGTGTGCCCTCTACGCAAAACGAAGCGACTGGCGACGGCAACTCCCAGCACCGACCGCCAACGGGCGCGGAGACTAGGCCAAGATGGGGCCCGACCACAACCGTTGTGATGAGGAGTTCCACCTGCACGGGAAGTACGGGGGCTCGAGGCCGGGAATCGGCCTCGCGGAGGGCACCGGAGCCGGCCGCGGTGAAGGTGCGGACGTACGCCCCGTCCTGGGGAGACGGCTTCGCTGAGAGTTAGGTACATGAACGAAAAGTTCAGTTCATGAAATCCCGTTAACAAACCGAACTCTCCGCGCCGACGTCGTCTCCGGACGTACAGCGGAAACCACAGCAAGAAACACCTGCTGCTCCGCACCGGCTTCGTCCTGGGCTCATGGCTCGGCGGGTGCAGAAGCGCCTCCTGCTGTTCACGCGGGAGGAGAGCTCGATGCGAAGAGGACTCAAGACGCTGTTGGTCACGGGAGTGGCGGCAAGCGGGGCTCTCCTCGCAGCGACGGCGTCGGCGACGGCCCCGACCGCCGACGGAGTGTTCTTCGTGCACGGTACCGGGAACTACAACCCCCCGACCGAGACGTGCAGCCCGAACTGCTCATCGTACCTCAACCCTACCTCCGGCACGGCCATCTCGGGCTACTGGACCCAGTCGTCGATCAACTCGATGATCGCGGACCCGTCGGGCGCCGGGAACTGGAACTACGGCGTCGCGGGGTACGCGGGCGCGACCAACAACGCGCAGACCAGCTACGCGACGATCGCCACCCAGCTCCTGGGCTTCTATCACTCGTACGGCCCGCTCCTGAACATCGTCGTCGTCACCCACTCGAACGGATCGAACCCGGTCCGCTACCTGATGGCGCACCCGACGGCGATCATCACCGACCCGGAGTACGGCAACGTGTGCGCGGGCTACCTGGTCGGCGGCACGTGCACCAGCGGCCACTACGTCGGGACGTACTCGGGGATCATCAAGAAGGCGGTGTTCATCGCCGGCGACGACGCGGGTACACCCCTGGCCGACGACGTCGTGAAGCTCGGCAACTTCACCGGCATCTCGAACACCATCGTCAACGACGTCTTCGGCCCCGGGGCCACGGCCAGCACGGGGGCCATCCCGCAGCAGGTGCAGGCGACGATGACGACCTACAACGGCAACGGGACGTTCGCCGTCAACTCCAACCTGCCAGAGGCCGCGAACATCATCTACGGCAGCGGCGTGAACGCCAACATCTTCTCCAGCGAGGCATACTGCGGAGGGTATCTCGACTCCGCCGGTCTCTACGCGACGGCACTCATCGGCTGGGGGAGCTCCTCGGGCACCGACGGGTTCATCGGCACGAACAGCTCGACCTACGTCGGGACGGATCCGAATGGCTACGGTGGCGACAGCCGGCTCAATCACAACCAGTCGCGACGCAGCTGCGACGGCGTGAACAGCCACATCACCTCGTACATCCACAGCACGCTGAGCGGCGCCTTCACCGCGCCGCCGGCCGACTACACCGAGCCCGCGGCGGTCCAGGCGTGCGGCGTGTTCACGACCCCCGCGTGGTACCCGGACAACAACGGCAACCCGAACCAGTGGTACATCTACGGCTGCACGCCGGCGATGCACCAGGACACGAACGTCGACATCGACTGCGAGGCCGTCTACGGCACCGACGACTGGAACGGCACCAACTACACGGTCACCATTCCCTTCGACTACGCGGAGACCGGGTACTCGAACACGACCTACTACGACGACGGCGCCACCGGCTGCAGCGACTCCTGGCTCGGCGACGGCCAGTGCGACCTCTGTCTCCTCGCGAAGTACGGCTACGACACCGCGAGCGGCTCGACGGGCAACGACGATTGCTACAACGCGGGGACGGGCTCGCAGAGCGTCTGCGCCGACCTCGTCTACAGCGAGGCGGCCTCGGCCATCGTGTACGCATCCATCACCGTGACCCACTGAGAAAGGAGACAGGCGAACCATGAAGACTGCAAACACGCTCCTCGTCATCGCGTCCGTCGGCCTCCTCGCGGGTTGTTCCACCCGCACGCCGGAGCCGACCGGCAACCCCACCTCCTCGACGTCCACCAGCAACATCAACCACTACGTCGGTCCGCTCCCGACCGACGTCGCCCCGCAGAGGCTATACGCTCGTCCTGCGCTCCCGGTGGAGGCGGGTGTGGCGACCTCCACGCAGGCGCTCAACCCGACCACCGTCATCGGCAAGGAGTACACGCCCGTCGCGACGCGCCACGTGGAGAGCTTCCACCACTTCGACGCGAGCTCCAGGGGAACGTACAAGATCCCCGTCGACACGACCGCGGGGGCGTCGTCGATCTTCATCAGCCCCTACGGCCCGCTCGCTTACACGGGCGTGGAGGACGTGGTGCGCGGCAACGTAGACATCCTCGATCCGAACGGGGTCAAGGTGAACGCCCGTGCGTCCAAGCTCGGGACCGACAACCCCCGGGTGATGTCCTGGGTCCCGCTCGCCGGCCACCCAGCGGGCATGTACACGGTGAGCTTCCACGGGGCGGGGCCGATGGATACGGCCGTCGAGGCGCGCTTCGACAACCCGGACATCGTGCTGTCGCTCAGGCCTGCGGCCCTGCAGCACCTGCTCGGCGGCGAGCAGTACGTCGAGGCGACACTGACCGAGGCGGGCAAGCCGATCCTGGGCGCGCACCTCACCTCGGAGCTCATTCACGGCGAGCAGATCAAGCACCTCATGCCGGTGTCGTTCACCGAGGTCGGCGGGGGCGTCTACCGCGCCGCGGTCCACCCGCTCTTCAACGAGGGGAGCGACACCGCGGCCTACCTGGTCGACGTCGACGCCGATGGCGTGGCCCCCTCAGGTGTCGCCTTCCAGCGCCACGGAGAGACGGGGTTCCACTTCGGCATCCCCACGGCCCAGGTCGTGGACGTGCTTGCGCAGCGCCAGATCACGAACTCGCAGGGGCTCACGACCGCGTTCGAGGTCGACCTGAAAATCCAGTCGTCGTCTCTCGATCGTCTCGAGATCTCGGGCAAGCTCACGGCGGTGGGCGCCGACGGTGTGGAGCACCCCCTCGCCAGCGCCTTCTACGGCGACGCGTTCCAGCCCGGCACCCGAGTCGTGACGCTGAGCTTCGATGCGGGGAACGTCCGCATGACGCGCCTGGAGGGCGACTTCATGGTGCGTGATCTGCAGATCTACTCGCTCGGAACGAACACGCTCTTCTCCCGCGAGCAGGCCGGGCACAACCGGGTCTTCCCGGGCATCGTGCGCGACCAGCTCGTGAAGCACGAGCAGTTCAGCGGAGCGCAGCAGGAGCTCGTGAGCGAGGGCGTGCTCTTCGACGACTGAGAGCTCCCGGGAGACAGAGAGAGACGTTGGGAGATACTCCGGGCGTGCGCGCTGTCTCCGGCGTCCTGCTCCTGGCTGCCGTCGCGGCGGCCTGCGCGAGCGAACCCGCAGAGAGCACCGGCACATCGCGCGAGGCGGTCATCGACGGCACCCCCGACACCAAGCACGTGGCGGTGGTGTCCATCGAAACGACGCCCGACGCGAGCACGACCGGAGAGCTGTGCAGCGGGACGCTCATCGCGCCGCGGGTCGTCCTCACCGCCGGGCACTGCACCTTCGGGCAGGACGCCGGCTCGCTCGTCGTCGGCATCGGTCCGAACGTCGAGTACCCCTCGAGCACGCCCGCCATCGCCGCGGTCGTCACCTACCCGGGCTTCTCCGGCACCACGGAGGACATGGCGGCGGGGCTCGATCTCGGCGCCATCCTGCTCGCCGAGGACGCGGAGGAGGCCGACGGCGGCGCCATCGTCCCAGTGCCGCTCGGTGCGCCCGGGACCGGGACGGTGGCCGGCTCGACGCTGACCGTCGTGGGCTACGGCTACTCCGACGCGGCCGACGCCGACACGAGGGGCATCCGTCGCGAGGGTCAGGTCGGGGTCTCCGCGTCGTGCAGCGCGCTCGTGGCCTTCGGCGACGCGACCAGCAACGCGTGCCACGGTGACTCCGGGGGCGCCCTGCTCGTCCGGGCGGCCGACGGGAGCGAGTCGCTGGTGGGCGTCGTCTCCTACGGCGATCCCCTGCACTGCGTGACGCCGTCGTACGCCGTGCGCACGGACCGCTACGCCGCGTGGATCGACGCGCTGATCGCCGGCCCGGACGACGCGGGGAGCTGCTCCGGGTGCCCGCCGCGAGCGACCGACTGCCAGGCCATCGAGCAGGACGGGGGCGACGACGCGGGGGAGGAGGCGGGAGCGGGCCTGCCCGAAGGGGGCAGGGAGGTGGGAGCGCCGGGGGTCACGCCCGCGAAGTCGAGCGGCGGATGCACCTGCGCCGGGGGGGCAGGGGGCTCGATGCGGGGTGTGGGTCTGCTCGCCGGGCTCGTGCTGGGGCTCGGGATGAGGTGGCGCCGGCGAACGAGACAGGCCGGCGGCAGGGGACGCGGCTAGCCGTGACGTACGTCGGCTGGCACCCGCTCGAGGTCTTCGACACGGTGTAGGGAGCCGCCATCCCAGCATCCCTCCTTTACCCCACCCGCGCCTCGCCAGCGCTCGAGGCGTTCGACGACTTCACCGTCGAGGTCGCCCGGGACGCCTCCGTCGACGGCGCCGGGCTGCCCCTGGTCCTCATCTCCCACGGGTCGGGCAGTTTGCCGTGGCTCTTTCGTGGACTGGCCCTGCGCCTCGCGAAGGCGGGCTTCGTCACCGCGCTGCTCCGTCATCTGGGCAACAACCGTGGCGACGACGCGCTCGCATGGACCCTGCCGAACCTGGAGAACCGGCCGTGGCACCTGCGCCTCGTGATCGACGCCGCCCGCGCCGACGCCCTCGTCCGCCCCCACCTCGGCGCGGCGGTTGCGGTCATCGGGCACTCGCTGGGCGGGTACACGGCGCTCGCCCTCGCGGGGGGCAGGCCCGAGGCGGGCGACGGGACGTCCTGGATGTTTGACGGTCGAGCACGACCCGCGCGTGCGTGCGCTCGTGCTGCTCGTGCCCGCGACGACGTGGTTCATGTCCGAGGGAGCGCTGGCGAACGTCACCGTCCCCATCTTCCTGCGCTCGGGCGAGAAGGACGTCTTCGCGCCGCCCGGCCACGGAGAGGTCGTCGTAGGCGGCGTCCCTCGTCGACCACCAGGTCGTCCCCGGCGCGGGCCACTTCTCCTTCAGGTCCTTCCGGGTTTCGGGTGGCTCGTGGGCCGTGGGGATCGCCAAGACGCCACGACGTCACGCCGCCAAGAGAGGGAGAGGACCCTCTCCGGTTCTCGATGACGGCGAGCTCGTCGTCCCTGTGCTCGACGAAGGGCCGTTGACGGTGTGCTGCCGTCGAGTCGAAGCGTCATCGTCAGCGACGAAAGACTCACTTTGGTCGCTGGATGACGCTTCGTCGTCGATCGATGCTCGTCGACTCGAAGCGTCACTTGCTCGAACGACTGTGGCTGTTGCTCGACTCGATGACGCTTTCGCTCCACGCGAAGCCGCCTTTACTCGACTCGAAGCCACGTTTGCTCGACTCGATGACGCTTTCTGTCGACAGCGAGCGACTTCTTCTCGAACACGAGCCGGTCCACGACGGCGCCGAGCTGCGCTACTCGCCCCCGGCACGACACTCCACAGGAGCAGCATGCAAGGCCGATCACGATCCAGTCACCGCAGGCGGCGACCTCGTTCGACGGTCACATAGACGGTGGGCGTCCCGGCTACGGGGGGAACGTAACCCGGGTCGGGAATTGACCTCACCTGTACGAGCCCGCTCCGGGGCGAAGTACAGGTGAGGCCAATGACCGTTGGCATAGTCTGCGTCTCACACGCAGACAGGGGCGACCCCAACGGGAATTGAACCCGTGTTACCGACGTGAGAGGCCGGTGTCCTAACCGCTAGACGATGGGGCCTGGAGGGCCGAAGACAACCGAAGGAAGCGTGCGAGGCCGCGCTCTGGCAGCGCGCCGTGGCTGGGGGACAAGGATTCGAACCTTGATAAGCAGAGCCAGAATCTGCTGTCCTGCCGTTAGACGATCCCCCAAGGGTGCGACAAGGTTGAGGATCAAGCGAACCGAGCGCCGGGGGTGGCTGGCGTTCGGGAGGGCGAACACTATTCGCGGGCGCAGCCTTGTCAAGCAAAGGTGCAGCCACCCCTTCACGACCCTCTGGCGCTCTCGTCCACGGCTGCCAGGGACGGGGGGATCAAAAGCGAAGGGTTGCCCCTTGACCTCTGGCGCAAAGCGCTTAGCTTCCGCGCCGATGGCGCTCGCCTCGCGTGAGTGCCAAAAGCCAAGGCCCAGCGCCCCTCCCGGGGAGGAAAGAACATCATGAAGATCCGTCCGCTCGCAGACCGCATCGTGGTCAAGCGCCTCGAGTCCGAATCGAAGTCCAAGGGGGGCATCATCATCCCCGACTCCGCCAAGGAGAAGCCCATCGAGGCGACGGTCGTCGCCGTCGGCAACGGCAAGGCCCTCAAGAACGGCCAGCTGCGCCCCCTCTCGGTCAAGGAAGGCGACCGCATCCTCCTCGGTAAATACTCCGGTACCGAGGTGAAGCTCGACGGCGTCGAGCACGTGATCCTCAGCGAGGACGAAGTCCTCGCGGTGCTGAGCTGAGTCGAAAGGAACCAAGGAAGAAGCCATGTCCGCCAAGCAGATCGCCTACAGCCGCACCGCCCGCCACCTCATCCTGGAGGGCGTCAACGCCCTGGCCAACGCGGTGAAGGTCACCCTCGGCCCCAAGGGCCGCAACGTCGTCATCGAGAAGAGCTACGGCGCGCCCGTCATCACCAAGGACGGGGTCACGGTCGCCAAGGAGATCGAGCTCTTCGGCAAGCTCCAGAACATGGGCGCACAGATGGTGCGCGAGGTCGCGAGCAAGACCAGCGACAAGGCCGGCGACGGCACCACGACGGCCACCGTCCTGGCCCAGTCCATCTTCTCCGAGGGCATCAAGCTCGTCGAGGCCGGGACCGACCCCATGGCCCTCAAGCGCGGCATCGACGCCGCGGTCGCGGCCGTGGTCGCGGCGGTGAAGGCCTCCGCCACGCCCACCAAGGACAAGGCGACCATCGCCCAGGTCGGCACCATCAGCGCCAACGGCGACACCACCATCGGCAACATGCTGGCCGACGCGATGGAGAAGGTCGGCAAGGAGGGCGTCATCACGGTCGAGGAAGCCAAGGGCATGGAGTCCCAGCTCGACGTGGTGGAGGGCATGCAGTTCGACCGCGGGTACCTGAGCCCCTACTTCGTCACCGCGCCCGACAAGATGCTGGTCGAGCTTGACGAGCCGTACATCCTCATCAGCGAGAAGAAGATCTCGAGCCTGCACGACATGCTGCCCCTGCTCGAGCAGGTCGCGCGCGACGGGCGCCCGCTGCTCGTCATCGCCGAGGACGTGGAGGGCGAGGCGCTCGCCACGCTGGTGGTCAACAAGCTGCGCGGCCTGCTCAAGGTCGCTGCGGTCAAGGCGCCCGGCTACGGCGATCGCCGCAAGGAGCAACTGAAGGACATCGCCATCCTCAGCGGTGGTCAGGTCGTCAGCGAGGACCTGGGCGTGAAGCTCGACACCCTGACGCTGAAGGACCTCGGCCGCGCCAAGCGCGTCAAGATCGACAAGGACAACACCACGATCATCGACGGCGCCGGCGACCCCAAGGAGATCAAGGGACGCGTGGAGGCCATCCGCAAGGAGGTCGAGCGCACGACCAGCGACTACGACAAGGAGAAGCTCCAGGAGCGGCTGGCCAAGCTCTCGGGCGGCGTCGCGGTGGTCAAGGTCGGCGCCCACACCGAGACCGAGATGAAGGAGAAGAAGGCCCGCGTGGAGGATGCTCTGCACGCGACGCGGGCGGCGGTCGAGGAGGGCATCGTCCCGGGCGGCGGCGTCGCGCTCCTGCGCGCCTCGTCGGCCCTCGACGGGCTCAAGCTCGAAGGTGACCAGGCCATGGGCGTGCGCCTCGTGCGACGCGCGCTCGAGGAGCCCCTGCGCCAGATCGCGCGCAACGCAGGCGCCGAGGGCTCGGTCGTGCTGGAGAAGGTGCGGGCAGGGAAGGGGGCCTACGGCTTCAACGCGGCCACCGAGGAGTTCGAAGACCTGCTCAAGGCCGGGGTCATCGATCCCGCCAAGGTCGTCCGCATGGCCCTCGAGCACGCTGCGAGCGTGTCGGGGATGATGCTGACCACCGAGGCCGCCATCGCCGACAAGCCCAAGAAGGAGAAGCCCGCCGCCGGGGGCGGCGGGGGCGGCGGCATGGGTGGAATGGGGGGCATGGGTGGAATGGGGGGCATGGGCGGAATGGGCGGAATGGGCGGAATGGGCGGCGACGACTTCGACATGGACTGATCGCAGCGTCCCCACCGAGCCCGAGACCAGAGACGCCAGGCGCCTAGCGGTGCCTGGCGTTTTTGGCGTTCGGGGGCGCACATGGTCTAGACTTGGGAGAGCGCATGTCCGACCCGCTGTTTCTGCGCTTCGGGCGCGAATTCCACACCGGCGACGTGCTCTTCCGCGAGGGCGAGCGGGGCGAGGAGATGTACGTCATCCAGTCGGGCATCGTGCAGATCCTGAAGCGCGTGGGCAACGTGGAGCGCCCGCTGGCGACGCTGGGGCGCGGCGAGTTCGTGGGGGAGATGGCCATCCTCAACGACAAGCCTCGCACCGCCACCGCGGTCGTCCTGGAAGAGGCGCGGTGCCTGGTGATCGACGCCGCGACGCTCGAGCAGATGATCTCGAACAACACGGAGATCGCCCTCCGCCTGGTGAAGAAGCTCGCCCGCCGGCTCGACTCGGCCGACGAGATGATCCAGCTCCTGCTCAACCCCGATCCCAAGGCGCGGGTCCTGCTGGGCCTCAAGCGCCACGCCGAGGGGTTCGGCGAGGACACGGGGCTCGGCGTGCGCATCCACTCGTCGGCGGCGGACCTGGCCCGCGAGGTCGGGGTGGAGGAGACGCAGGTCTACGACGTGCTGAGCCGGCTGTCGCGCCTGCACATCGCCTCGGTGGACGAGGAGGGAGAAGGCAGCGGCATCGTCATCATGGATCTGCCCAGGCTGCTGGAGTTCATGGAGTTTCTCGAGATGCCGCGCCGGTTCGAGAGCTGAGCTTGGACCTCCGCGTCATCGGCTGCCACGGCGGCGAGACCCCGAAGCACCGGACCAGCGCGTTCATCGTCGACGACCACGTCGCCATCGACGCCGGCTCGCTGACGAGCGGGATGGAGCTCGACGCGCAGTGTGCCCTGCAGGCCGTGCTGGTCAGCCACGCCCACCTCGATCACGTGCGCGACCTGGCGACCATCGCGGACAACCGGCTGCAGAACGGCGCCCCTTCGCTCGTCATCGCCACGACGCGGCCGACGATCGCCGTCCTCAAGAAGCACTTCTTCAACGATCTCCTGTGGCCCGACTTCTCCAAGCTGGGCGGGCGATGTCCTGCCATCCGCTACCTCGAGCTTAAGCTCGAGGAGCCGACCATGGTCGCCGGCTACGAGGTGAACGCCATCCCGGTCAGCCACACCATCGCGACCTGCGGCTTCACCATCCGCGGCGACGACGGCGTGCTCGCGTACAGTGGCGACACCGGCCCCACCGAGCGCCTGTGGGAGGTCCTGGCCGAGACCCGGCAGTTGAAGGCCTTGCTGATGGAGGTGAGCTTCCCCAACGCCGAGGCCCGCCTCGCGAAGGTCAGCGGTCACCACACGCCCGAGACCCTGGCCAAGGACATGGCCAAGCTGGCGCGCCGTCCCGGTCACCAGCGCGTCAAGGAGCTCCCGACGCTGCTCTACCACATCAAGCCGAGCTTCCAGGCCACGGTCGAGCGCGAGTGTGCGCGTTTGAAGGGCCTCAACCTGACGGTCTGCGGGCTCGGGGACCACTTCATCCTGTAACGAGCGCTGCCCTGACAGTGTCTGTTGACAGGGGAGTCTGGTGGACTCAGATAGTTCCCTTCGCCGTGGTCCAGTCCACCCGCCCCATCTCATCCGAAGCCGACCTGGTGCCTGGTCTGGAGGACGACACCGAGGGCACGCGGGTCGTGCGCGAGGAGCTGAAGCTGCTCGCGACCGTGCTCCGGACGCTGGACGCCAGCGCGGGCGCCGACGTGTCTGCGGCGCGGGGCCGCCGGCTGGACGAGGAGCGCATGCTCGAGCTGCGCGACGACGTGTCCGTGGCCAAGCCCGAGGACCTGCCGGCGCTCTTCGAGCAGATGCACAACCTGGCGGCGCTCCGCGGACAGCGCGGCCGGAGCGTCAGCGGCTCGGTGGACCGGACGACCCCCTACTTCGGTCACATGCGTCTCGAGGAGGAGATCCCCCCGGGCGAACGCCGGCCCGGCATGCCGCCCAAGCGCCGGCGAGACGTGCTTATCGGCGCGCGCTCGTACGTGGACTCGGGGGAGGGGATCCGCATCGTCGACTGGCGGCACGCCCCCGTAAGCCGCATCTACTACCGGTACGGCGAGGGCGACGACTACGAGGAGGAGCTCGGCGACCGCGTCATCGAGGGGTCGATGCTCATCCGGCGCGGCGTGAGCATCGTCGCCGGCGAGCTGGTCCGCGTGTCTGCCCCCCAGGGTACGTTCGTGCGCGGGCGGGACGGGGCGTGGAAGCGGGTCAACGTCCACCACGGACGCCTGGAGACCGAGAAGCACTGGGCGGCGCGCCACGGCGTGGCCGCGGAGGCGCGGCTGGGGGTGGGGGCCGACGGGCAGGTGAGGCAGGACAAGCACCTGCCGGCGATCGCGTCGATGCTCGACGAGGCGCAGTTCGGCCTCATCGCCAAGGAGAGCACGGGCCTGGTGGCGATCCAGGGCAGCGCCGGGAGCGGGAAGACCACGGTGGGGCTGCACCGGGTCGCGTACCTGGCCTTCACGGAGCCGCAGCGCTTCCAGCCCGAGAAGATGGTGGTGGTCGTGCCCAACGAGGCGCTCATCCACTACGTGTCGCGCGTCCTGCCGTCGCTGGGGGTCGAGGGCGTGCCGGTGACCACGTTCGCGCGCTTCGCGGCGAGGCTGGTCTCGCAGATGTTCCCCAAGCTGCCGACGAGGGCGAGCGACGACACGCCGCCGGTCGTGTCGCGCGCCAAGTCGCACGCGGCCATGCTCCGGAGCGTCGACAACCTGGTCGCACGCGTCCGCAGGACGGTCGACGGGCGCCTGCGGGGGGCGATGGGGAGGTGGCCCGACGGGGCGCTGGTGGTGGCGGCCTGGGAGGCAACGCGCGGGGACGAGGGCATCCCTCCGGACGCGCAGGTGTCGATGCTGGCGGCGTGGCTGGCGGGCAAGCGCCAGCTGCCGGGCATCAAGCCGGCGGCGGGTCTGCCCGACGTGACCCGGAGCGCGCTGGAGCAGCTGGGCGCGCAGCTGCGCCAGGAGACGCGCGGCGTCACCGGGCTGTGGGACGAGCTGCTGACGTCGCGGGAGTCGCTGCAGGAGACGTTCGAAGGCGTGCCCGGGTTCGGCCCCGGGCAGCTCGAGCAGGTGCACACGTGGTGCTTGCGGCAAGCGCGCATCCGCGCCGAGGGCGACCGCGACGGCGAGGAGCCACGCATCGACGCCGAGGATCGCGCGCTGCTGCTGCGCTGCTGGCAGGTGCTGCGCGGTCCCCTCATAGACGCCGAGGGCAAGCCCATTCGCTTCAACCACGCCTTCGTCGACGAGGTGCAGGACGCGAGCCCGGTGGAGCTGCGCATCCTGCTCGAGCTGACCGGCAAGGAGCGCTGCATCACGCTGGCGGGCGACGTGGCGCAGCGCATGCTCGACGAGGGCGACGACCGGGGCGAGTTCGACTGGAACGGGCTGCTCGACGGGCTCGGGGTGCCGCACACCAAGATCGAGCCCCTGAAGGTGAGTTACCGGTCGACGACGGAGATCACCGAGTTCGCACGGTCGGTCCTGGGGCCGCTCGCCCACGACGAGGTCCCGGTGACCACGCGGCGCGGGCCGCCGGTCGAGCTCTTCGGATTCGCGTCGCCGGGCGAGGCGGTGGCGTGGATGGCCGAGGTGCTCAAGCAGCTGGCGCGCGACGAGCCGGACGCCAACGTGGCGCTGGTGGCGCGGTTCCCGCAGCAGGCCGACGTGTACTTCGAGGGCCTCGAGCGCGCCGAGGTGCCCAACGTTCGCCGCGTGGCCAGGCAGGACTTCTCGTGGGACCCCGGCGTCGACGTGACCGACGTTCGGCAAACCAAGGGCCTGGAGTTCGACGAGGTCGTGCTGCTGGAGACGACGGCGGCGAGCTATCCGGTGACCCCGCCGGCGCGCCACGCGATGTACGTGGGCGCGACGCGGGCGTCCCACCAGCTGTGGTGCGTGGCCAGTGATGAGCCGTCGAAGCTGGTGACGGACGCCTTGCAGCCCGCCGACCAGGCCACCGTCTAGCGAGCGGCTTCATTCGGTGTTCCGGAGGCCCCCCGCGATCCCGTTGATGGTCAGGGTTGCGAAGCTCGATCGACCGGGCGAGGACGGGCTCGTGCGCGAGCAGCGTGGGGCGGTCGACGATGCGCGGACCAACTTCCGGCGCATCGCCCTCGACCATGCGCGCGCGGTACACGCGGTGTGCACCCGTCAGCTTGAAGCGCCCCTCGATGGAGCCCGGAGGCAATCTTTTGATGGCGCGCCGGGAAGGGCCGCCGCCCCGACCGATCGAGCCGCCCCGGCCGTGATGAAAGACGGTGAGCGCGACGCCGTGCCGCCGGGCGACCTCGGCCAGGGCGCGTTGGGCGCGGTAGAGCGCGAAGGAGGATGCAAGGATGCCCGGGAGTCGCCCAGGGCGCGCTCGAGCTCGTCCGGGCACCGCTCTAGATCGACGAGGGTCTCGAAGAGAGGGACGATCGACACGCGCGCGGTGCCCTCGGCCGGCCGCACCAGACCGGCGGCGCTGGCCAGCCGGAGCGCGGCGAGCATGTCCTCGTGTCCGTGCGTCATGCTCAGGATGAACGACCCGGCGCTCGCGTCGGTCGTGCGCCGGCGCATGGTGGCGATCGCCTCCATCGCGCGCATGCTCGAGATCCTGCGCGACGACGTCGTCGAGGATGTGCCCGACTGGGCGACGGACCACGCAAAGCTCGAGCGGTGGCGCGGAAGAAGTGAGCGGAGGTCACATAATGCCACTTACGGGCCACCCGTCTGCTACTCCAAGCGCCCCAGAGAGGTCGCCCGTGAAGCAATTCCTCGTCCTTCTTGCTGTGCTGGGCTCTGCGAGTCTCGGCATCGGTTGCTTTGGCGACAACACCGCGTCCCACTCGGACGCCGGACTCACGTTCGACGCCGGCCTGCCCGGCCTCGACGCCGGGGTCGGCGCAGATGCCGACGCCAGCGTCCCGCTTCACGATGCGGCGCCGACCCTGGATGCGCAGGCCGCGGCGGAGGCCGGACCGACGCCCCAGGCCTCCCTGTCGGCCAGCGCAGGCGGGTCCTCGACGTCGGACTTCGGCCTGGAGCAGATCGGGCAGTCCAGCGCCTCGGCGACCGTCATCGTCAGCAACACGGGGACCGCGGCAACCGGCGTCCTCGCGGTCACGCTCGCCGGTCCCAATGCCGCCGAGTTCGCCATCGACACCGACGGCTGCTCCGGCAAGACCCTGGCGCCGAGCACGACCTGCACGGTCTCCGTCCACTTCGCGCCCACCACGGCCGGCCAGGCGACCGCGGCGCTCGCCGCGAGCGCGACCCCGGGTGGTTCCACGAGCATCTCGCTCGCCGGGCAAGGCGTGACGCCGGGCGCGCTCTCGATCACCCCCGCGACCAAGGACTTCGGGAGCTTCGGGACGGGTGTGGCCTCGCCCGCGCAAACCTTCACCGTCAGAAACTCCGGAGGGACCGCCACGCTCGCCTTGGCTGTGGCCGTGAACGGCACCAACGCCAGCGACTTCGCCATCAGCGCGAGCACCTGCACCGGGCCGATCGCCGCCGGCGACTCGTGCACGCTGAACGTCGCCTTCACCCCGTCGGCCGCGGGCACGCGCACGGCGTCCCTGGCGGCGACAGCCGGCTCCTCCGTCGCGACGGCGAGCCTGTCGGGCACTGGCCTCGCACCCGCCACCTTCACCCTCGCCCCGACGAGCTGGACGTTCCCGCCGCTCACGGTGGGAACGACCTCCGCCGCCGAAACCTTCACGCTCACCAACACGGGTGGCGACACCTCGCCGGCTCCACAGCTGGGCTTCATTGGCGCGAACGCAGCCGACTTCACGCTGTCGTCCAACCCCTGCCCCACGGCCCTCACGGGGGGTGCGGGCTGCACCTTTACGGTCTCCTTCACACCGAGCCTCGCCGGGGCCGAGACCGCCACCCTCGGCGCGACTGCAACGGGGACGGGCGCGGCGTCCAGCACGCTCTCGGGCACTGGGCTGTCGCCCGGGGTGCTCGCGATCCTGCCGCAGGGCGCCTTCACGGGCAACTTCGGCCCCGTGAGCCTCACGCAGAGCGCCACCGCGAGCTTCGTGCTGCAGAACAACGGGCAGAGCACCCTCGTCGCGGTGCCGACCGTCAGCAGCAACGGCGGCGATTTCGAGGTGAACGCGAGCGGGTGCACCACAGCGCTCGCCCCCGGCGCGAACTGTCCCTTCTCGGTGATGTTCGCGCCCTCCGCGACCGGCTCCGAGTCGGCGGTGATCACGGCCAGCGCGGGCACCGCCAGCTCGACGTACGACGTCGCCGGCACCGGCGCCGTACCCCTGCTGGCGGTGACCCCACCCACTGGCTGGACGGGCTTCGGCACGGTGGATGTAGGCTCGACCAACTCGGCGACCTTCACCGTGACCAACACCGGGCTGGTCGCCACGGTCGCGGCGCCCATGGTGACGTCGTCCAACACGACGCAGTTTCACCTCGGCGCCGGGTCGACGCCGTGCACTTCGCCGCTGGCGCCGGCGGGGACGTGCAACTTCGTCCTCACCTTCGCGCCGACGGCGGTTGCCGCCAGCGACACGACCACGCTGACGGCGTCGGTGACTCCGGGCACCTCAGTACCGTACACGGCAAGCGGCTCGGCGACAGTGTCGACGCTGGCGGTGACGGGCACGCCGTTCGGCTACGTCACGCTGGGCCAGTCTGCGACGCTCACGTACACGGTCAAGAACAATGGTCCGTACCCGGTGAGCGCGCCGACGGTGAGCAGCTCGAACGCGGACTTCGTCGTGACCGCGAGTTGCGGAGCGCTGGCCGTCAACGGGAGCTGCAACTTCACGGTGACGTTCAAGCCGTCGACGACCAACGTCGAGACAGCGATCATCACCGCGAGCGCCCCGCCGAACAACGCCGGGACGTACACGGCGACCGGACAGGGCGCGGTGGGGGCCCTCGCGGCGATCAGCGCGTGGACGGCGCCGCCGACGGTGCAGGGCAAGTCGAACGGGACGACGTTCACCATCGTTAACAACGGCCACGGCGCCACCGACCCTCTCAGCATCAGCGGCGTCACGGCGGGGACCGGCATCTTCAACCTGCAGGCGGACAACTGCACCGGAAAGTCGCTAGCGCCCAACGGGGCCGGCACCTGCACGTTCCAGGTCTTCTTCGCGCCGACCACGACCAACAGCACGCCCGGCCAGACCGCGTCGGCTACGGTCACGGTCACCGACACCACCACCGACACGACGTCCGCCTCGGTCTCCGGCATCCCGCTCTACAGCGGCGTCTGGCTCGTCATCTCGCCCGCGACCGCGAGCTACGGCAACCTCGCGAGCGGGGCGTCCCCCTCGCTTCCCTTCACCATCACGAACTACGGCACGAATCCCGCGCCGCCGTTCAGCTCGATCCGGGTCGTGTCCGGGACCAACGAGACCCCGTCGATCATCCTCTACGACGTCGCCAACGCGACGACCGCCAACTGCCCGATGGCCGACTCGACCGACTCCCCGGCCGTCGCCGGCCTCGCCTCGCTCGCGTCGTGCAACTTCAGCCAGCCCTTCGACTACGGGCAGACGACCCCCATCGGCGCGTTCAGCTTCAGCATCTATCCGACGGCCTACAACTACACGTCGCTGGGCGGTCCCGGGGCGGTGCTCAGCGGCGTCGGGCAGTAAGGAGCTGGAGCCTGTTGGGTCCCCTCCGCAGCGAGGCGCTTCGGGCTCGACTGTCCCGACACGACGTCGTCGGTACACGGCCGCCGGTCTCCGGGAGGCTGATGAGCGCTCCCCCCGCCCGTCTGATTGATTCAGTAGACCTGGCCCGCCCGGACGGCGATGCCGAAGATCTGGTCGGACGTGAGGGTCACCGACGGGCCCCCTTGCATATCGACCTTCATCAGCGCGCCGTGTGTGGAGTCGCCCCAGTACACACCGGTCTCGTCCACGCGATCGCCGCGCCCGCGGCGCCGGACGCGAGCGACACGAGGCAGTGCCCGGCGAGCGCCCCGGCGGCCTCGAGACAGGCGGCGTCCGGGGTACCGGAGTCGACGGCCCCACCACCCTCGTTCGCCGCGTCCTGCAGGGGGCGGTCGAATCGGCCGAGGTCGAACCCGGCGGTCGCCCCCCGCGTCCGCGCCCGGAGAGCCCAGCCCGAGTCGGCTTTGCCGTCCGCGGCGGAACTCGGTCGTCCCGGTGCTCCTCTCCGGCGCCGTCGCCTAGCACCTCTGGCCGCGCGCCACGCTCACCTCGACATCGGGCCCGAGCCCCCGGTGAGCGCGGCCCCGTCGGTGTCGGTGGCGCGGGTGCGGCTCACCTTGCCACCACCCGATGGCGGGGCGAAGCCGAGGTGACTTGCAAGGGGGCCTACCGCGCCTCGGCTGCCATTGTTGGCGGCTCCACCTGCAGCCCCAGCAGCGTCCCGCCGTTGCTCAGGAGAAACGCGCGATTGCCGAACGCGGCCGGTGTCTGCGAGAAGCCCGACCCGAGGTCGATGCCATCGATCGCCCGGCCATCCAGCGGTGACAGCAGGAAGGCGCCGTAGCGGGTTGTGCCCACGAGCAACGCGCCGGCCAGAGGCACGGGCGCCGTGATGCCGCCCTCCGGCACCGGCACCCGCCACATCTTCCGTCCGTTGGCCGGGTCGAGCGCCCACAGACCGGTGACGCCGCTCGACGCCAGCAGCATCTCCCTCGCCGGCACCGGGGGGCCTCCGGGCACGTATTGCGGCTCGCCGGTCGAGACGGCGTGCGGGGGCTCGCGCCAGAGCACCAGCTCCGTGACACCGACCGCCTTCTCGTTCTTCCAGAGGGGTGCTCCGCGGTCCTCGTCGAGCGCGTACACGCCACCGGCGTAGCTGGCCACGAAGATGACACGCCCGGCCGCGCCGAGGTCATCCGGCACCGGCGTGGTGTCCACGTCGAGGTAGCGCAGCGCTTCGCCGCCCTGCGCCTGCTCGGCCTCAGCCGACAGGTCCACCGGCGTCCACCGCTCGCTCCCGTCCCGGGCGTCGTAGGCACCCACGTGGCCGTCGGAGAACGCGAAGAACACCATTCCCTGATCGAGCGCCGGTCCCGCGTACCCGCTCACCTCCATGCCCAGGGCCGAGGTGCGGTGGACGCGCCAGAGAGATTTCCCTGTTCGCCGGTCGACGGCGAAGAGGTTGTCCGCGCCGTTCGCGAAGTAGAGCGTCTCTCCGCCGAGCACCGGCTTGCGCGCGACCTCGCCCCCGCTGTCGTAGCGCCACACCAGCGCGCCGTCGGCCGCGTGAACGGCGTACAGGGCGCCGTCGTTCGAGCCGAAGTACACGACGTCGAGCTCGGCGTCGTACAGCGGAGCGCTCTGGACGGCGCCCAGCGTCTCGAAGCGCCAGAGGGTGCTCCCGTCCCCCGCCCGCAGCGCGTAGAGGCCCCGGTCGCTCGTCCCGATGAACATCCGCCCGTGGTCGGGGTCGAGCTCGGCGCGACCACGTTCGTAGGGCTCGCCCGACGACCGTGTCGCCGCCGTCAGCTCCCTGCCGAAGAGCACGTGGATCGCCCCGCTCGGTCGCTGGAACCACAGCGGCTTCTCGGGGTTGACGCGATCGTTGCTCGTCTCCAGCGTGCCGCACCCGAGCAACGCCGCCAGGGCCGCGACGAGGACCCGTCTCACTTCGGCGCGCCCGGCGGTGGCGCGGGAGGCGTGTCCCCGCCTTGCTGCTGGTGCTCCTGCAGCTGGCGGAGGAGCTCCTGGATCTTGGGATCGTTCATGTCGAGGCTCCCGCCGCCGGCACCACCAGCACCACCGCCGCCGCCCATGGGGCCGCTCTGCTTCATCTTCGGGGGCAGCGCGCTGGGATCCAGCGTGCGCAGCCGGTCCTCCACTACGACCTGGAGGTACGAGAAGGGATGGTCGCTGGCCGGCTCGCTGACGCGCTTGTTCACGTCCTTCAGCAGCTCGATGGCCTTGACCCTGTCCCCCTTGGCCTCGAGGACGCGGGCCTGGTGATACTGGCCGAGCTCCTTGAAACCCTTCATGTCGACCTGCTCCAGCTGCTTGAAGGCAGCCAGTGCCGCGTCGAGGTGTGCGTCCCTGCCGGCTACGTCCGATTGCGCCAGCAGCTCGTCGGCGAAGCCCGTCCCCTCGATGGCGCGGCCGCGGACCTCCGCGTCGGCCTGCGCCAGCGGCGAGGACTTCACGTCGCCGTAGGCAGCCAGAGCGCCGTTCGCGTCGCCCGCGTCCAGCAGAAGGCCCGCCTCGGCCAGGCGGGCGAGGATCGCCGCGCCCGTCCCGGCGAACTTCGTCTCGACCTCGCGGTACTTGCCGATGGCCGCCTCGCGGCGTGCGCCGGTGGTCTTGTACGTGGGGTAGAGCTTGGACCGGACCTCCTCCTCGTCGTCGTCGCTCTTGTCGGAGACGCGCCCGTGCTCGTCGGCGAAGGCCTGCGCCAGGACGGCAGAGGCGTCGGCCTCGTGCTTGGCCTGCCAGTACGTGTACCCGAGCACCCCGCCGAGCCCGAGCAGGCCGATGACGACGACCACGCCGAACGTCTGCCGGTGCTGCTGGACCCACTTGCTGAGGCGCGCGGTACGCTCGAGCAGCGGATCCGCGTCGGGCGAGACGGCGTCGGCGATGGCCGAGGGGCGCTTGACCTTCGTCTCGCCGATCCTGGCCAGACGCTTGGAGGCGGCGGCCTCCAGGCCCTTCTTGCCCTTCTTGCCCTTCTTGCGCTCCTGGAGCTTCTTCTCCTCCTCGCGCGCGATCCGGTCCAGATCGCTCTCCTCGCCGACGGTGTCGACGCGGGCGGCGATGGCCTCGGGCCCGAACTTGTCCTCGACCTCGCTCGCGCCAGGCTCCGCCGCGGGCGCCTCCTCGTGGGGTGCGGCCGTGGTCTCGTCCGCGTCGGCGGTCTTCTTCTGCTCGTCGTCCGGCAAGGTGCGCTCCTCGAGTTCGGGCGACACTATTTGCGCCATCCGGGCTTTTCAATCAAGTCGGGCGTTTGGGGCGCGACCCAGAGGGCCACGATCCCGCCGCTGGAGGCGCGCAGGTGCACGTGCACCGAGGGGCCCTCGCCGTGCACGCCCTGGAGCACCCGTACCTCGCCATCGACACGTGGCGACGCCAGCGGGACCCCATCCGCCTCCCCATCCACCATGGCGCTGGCGTCCGAGAGCAGCACCAGCAAGGCCACGGGCCCCCGTCCTGCCCTCAACGTCGTGCGAAGCTCGGGCGCCGGATCTGCGGCCGACCAGTCACGGGCTCCCAGGGCCAGCAAGGCGCGGGCCTCGTGCGTCCGGGCAGTGACGTACGGCTCGGCGGCGAGCCATGCGAGGAGCGGCGCCCGCGCCCGGTCGTCTCCCAGCGTGCCGAGGGTGTCCGCCACGTAGGGTCGTGCCCGCACGTCCACCAGGGCGCGCACCAGCGATGGCACCGCCGCGCGACACCGGGCGTGCCCCGTCGAGCCCAGCAGCTCGCGGATGCCGGGCAGGTCGAGGGGCAGACGCGGCGGCTCGCCCTCTTCGCTCCCCTTCCCCGCTGCCGGGGGCTCTTCTCCCCACCAGGCCGCGAGCTCGTCGCACGCGCGGCCGTCCCCTCGCTCTCCCAGCGCGAGCGCGGCCCTGCGGCGCCACGCTCCGGAACCGTCCTTGAGCATCGCCTCGGCGAGGTCGGGCGGGGGGTCCTCCGACGCGCGAGCGAGCGCCAGCGCGCACCACCGGCGGACCGGGTCGTCCTCGTCACGCGCGAGCGCTCGCCGCAGCTGCGGGGCGGTCGACGGGACGTGCAGGTGGTAGCTGACCTCCGCCGCCTTGCGCCGGATGGTCACGTCGGCGTCGTCGAGCAGCGACGCCACGTCCGTCGCCGCCTCGGCGTCGCCCTGGAGACCGCGGCGCAGCGCCTCCGGCCAGGCCCCTGCCCCTCCCTCGTACCGTCCGTGGTCCCGCTCGATGGAGCGCAGCGTCCCCCGGAGCTGGTCGAACCGCGCGCCCTCCCCGAGCGCAAGGTCGCGCCGCTCGCCGGGATCGTCGGCCGGGCGGTAGAGCGCACAGGCCGCCGCACGGCGGGCGCAGACCAGGCGATCCGGCCCGGATGCGACCAGCGAGTAGTCGTCGGTCTCCGCGAACGCCAGACCGGCGTCTTCCTTCGCGGCTGCGCCGGCCAGCGCGGGACCCAGGTCCCTGCCGCGCAGCCTCGCGGGGCGCGGGATGCCGAGGGCGGACAGGGCGGTCGGCAGGAGATCGATGGTCTGCACCACCGTCGTCGCGCGCGCCCCGACACGGACCCCCGGTCCCGCGACGATGAGCGGCACCCGCACCTGCTCTTCGTAGACGGTCGTGCCGTGGTAGCGCCCGCCGTGCTCGCCGAACTCCTCGCCGTGGTCAGCGGTGACGATGACGACCGCGCCTGGGCGTCGCGCTCGGAAGAGCCGCACGATCCGCCCGACGCCGTCGTCCGCCGTGGCCACCTCGCCGTCGTAGGCGTCCTCGTCGGCCGAGCGTCCGCCCTGGAACACGTGGTCGAGGTGCGGGACGTAGGGCTCGTGCGGCTCGAAGAAGTGCACCCAGAGAAAGAGGGGCGCCCCACCCGGGGCCGCGTCCAAGTACTCGGCGACCTGCCGCTCGCGCAGGGCGGGATCGGCGAACTCGACCTTGGCGTACTCGAAGCCCAGGTGCGTCTCCTCGAAATGCGTGAACCGGTCCTCGTCGATGAAGAAGACCGCCGGCGGATAGAACGCCGCCGTGCGCCAGCCATACCGCCGCAGATCCTGCGCCCAGGTCTCGGAGTCCTCGCCCAGACCCATGGCGAGCAAGGGGCGAAGGTACTTGCCGGTCATCATCGACGTGACCGAGTACGACGTGTGGGGCGTGGGACAGTAGGCTGCGTCGAACATCGTGCCCTCGCGCGCCAGGGCGTCGAGGTTCGGCGTGGTCGCGCGCCGGTAGCCATACGCCGAGACGTGATCCGCGCGGAGGGCGTCGATGGTGAAAAGGACGATGTCGTGTCCGGACCAGTCCAGCGAGCGCGCGACTTCTCCCGGGGCGATCGCGGCCGTGTCCATCCACGGCGCCCAGGCCTGCTGTCTGTCCGCGCCGCGCAGGGCCTCGGTCACCTGCACCACGCGGCCGAGGATGGGCGCATGCTCGACCAGGATGATACGGAGGTTGGTGAACCGCTCGAGCTCCCGGGCGGCGGAAGGCGCGCGCGCCACGCAGCCGGCGACCACCGCGGCGACCGCCAGCCCCGCCGCGCGCGGGGCCCAGGTCGTCGACGTGTCCGGCCCGGCGCGGGCGGCCATCGCCACCAGCGCGCCCCCCAGCAGGGAGCCCCCCAGCATCGCCAGATGAAACGAGGGATAGAGCCGCGGGAGGACCAGAGCGTCGGCGAGCCAGGCTGCGATCAACGTCGTCACCCCCAGGAGCGCCAGCCAGCCCACCCTCGTCGCGAGCCCTGCCACGCGTGGCACCAGCCACGCGCCCGTCACTCCGCCCGCCAAGGCCAGCAGGGCCACGAACGGTCCCCGGAGCCCCCAGCTGGCGAAGTGCCGCCCGCCCGAGACCCCCACGGCCAGCGCCCCGGCCGCTCCCACCCCCAGGAGGGCCAGGGACGTCACGGCCAGCCGCGCTCTCGCGCGCGCCAGGCACGCGACCCGCCACCAGCCCACGACCACGACCGAGACGGGCGCGAGGCCCACGACCGCCAGGGGTGCGCCCAGGCGTCGCGTCAGGACGACCTCCCACGCCGCAGAGAACTCGCTGCCCCACCCGAGGGTCACGACCAGCGACTCGCACAGCACCATCGCTCCCCAGACGGCGGTCACGGCGGCCGCGTCGAGCAGCGCGGCCTCCACGCCCCGCTTGGGGAGCGTCATCTCAGCCGGCCTCTTCGCGAACGGCGAGCACCACCGCGAAGCGCCGCACGGCGAGCGCGAGCGCCTGGTGCTCGGGGGCGGTCAGAGCCGGATCCGTGGCGAGGATAGTGCGGGCGTCCTGCTCGATGCGCTCGATCCAGGCCGGGGGGGCCTGCGGATTGAGCCAGGTGAAGTCCTCCACCACTCCGGACTGGCGCGTGCCTCCCAGATCACCGGCGCCGCGCAGGACAAGATCGGCCAGCGCGATCTCCGCGCCGTCCGTGGTGCGCGCGAGGGTCTCCAGGCGCTGCCGCGCCCGGTCCACCAGAGGCTCTTCGTGCACCAGCAGGCACCTCCCTGGTCGCGCGCCGCGGCCGACCCTGCCCCGGATCTGGTGCAGCTGCGCCAGGCCGAACCGCTCCGCGCCGTCGATCACCATCAGCGTGGCCTCGGGGACGTCGAGCCCCACCTCGATCACGGTCGTGCCCACCAGGACCTGCGCCTCGCCGCGCCGGAAGGTGCGCATCGCCCTCGCGCGCTCGGCCGCCGGCATGGCTCCGTGCACCACGGCCACGCTGACCGGCGCGAGCTCGCGCGACAGGCGCTCGCCGTGCGCGACCGCGCCGAGCTCTTCCTCCTCCTCGTCGTCCTCAATGCGGGGACACACGAAGAACGCACGCTCGCCGCGGGCACACGCCGCGCGCATCGCCTCGAGCCACCGCGCCGTGTCGGTGCGCGGACACAGCTCGGTCTCGACGGGAGCCCGGCCGCGCGGGCGCTCGTCGAGCACGCTCGTCGCGAGCTCCCCGCGCAGGGCCAGGGCCATCGTCCGTGGGATGGGCGTCGCGCTCAGCGACAGCAGGTGCGGCCGGGTGTGCTGGCCCTTACGGACGAGCGTGAGCCGCTGCGCCACACCGAGGCGCTGCTGCTCGTCGACTACCACCAGGCCCAGGCGGGCGAAGGCGACGCCCTCCTCCAGCAGCGCGTGGGTGCCGATCGCGATCGAGGCCTTCCCGGAGGCGAGCGCGTCGAGCGCCTCGCGCCGCTCCGCCGCGCGCATCCCTGCCACCACCCGCTCCACCCGCGCCCCGGACGCCGCCACCAGCGGGCGCAGCGCGTCCAGGTATTGGTCGGCGAGCACACCCGTAGGCACGAGCAGGGCGCACTGGTGACCGGACGCGATGCACTGCCCGGCGGCGGCGAGCGCCACCGCGGTCTTGCCCGTGCCCACGTCTCCGAGGAGCAGGCGCCGCATGGGCGTTGACGAGGCGAGGTCGCGCGCGATTGTCTCCACGGCACGCCTCTGCGCCGCGGTCAGAGGGAAGCCCAGCGCGTCCACGAACCGCGCCAACGCCCGCTCGTCCAGCGCGAGCACGGGAGCCTCCGGTCCAGCGCCTGCCTGCGCATCGGACAGGACACGCTGCCACACGCGCGTGAAGGCCTCGACCCACGCCAGGCGCTCGGCGAGGACGCGTCGCGCCGCCTCGGGCGGGGTCTCGTGCGATGCGCCGTGCACGACACGCAGCAGCGGCTCCACCGGAGAAAGGCCCTCGCGCGCCGCGATGTCGGCCGGGACTGGATCGGGGAGCGGGGACACCCGGGCGACGGCGTCGGCCACGGCCCTCCGCAGCATCGCTGGCGCGATGCCGAGCGCAGCGTAGCGCGGGCGGATGCCGCCCCCTTCCCCCTCCCGCAGCAGATCGGGGTGCGCGACCATCGGGCGCTTCTTGTCGCGAACCCGGACGCGGCCGATGACCAGGCACGACATGCCCGGCCGAGCCACGGCGACGACCCCGTGCGCCGTGTAGAACCACCACGCGTCGAGCGAGACCTTGGGATCGCTCGCGTCCGACAGGACCACGCGCACCGCCCTGCGGCCGCGCATGGGGACCAGCGACGCGCTCTTCACCACGCCGCGGATGCACTGCCTCGGGGCCGGCGCGAGCGACGCCCCGGCCTCCCGCGCCCGCTCGAGCGCCTCCGCCACACCCAGCGGCGCGCGCAGGTCGTCCCACGCAACCGGCAGCGTCCAGACCAGATCGGCGGCGAAGGCGACGCCGTGCTCAGTCAGCTTGACCCGCGAGGTGGGGCCCACGCCGTCCGCGCGCTCCACAGCGTCGGTCCATGCCAGGGGTGTCGCGCGGCGCTCCTGGTCCCGCTGCGCGCGGTCGAAGAGCTTGCATGCGCGCAGGAGCCCCTCCACCCGGGCCCTGCGCTTCTTCTCATCCTCCGCCGCGGCGAAGCCGGCGACCAGCTTGCCCCAGTCCGCCCGGCGCGCCTCCGGCACCTCCTCGGTGGCGTCGCGCGCGCGCTCCTGCATCTGCGCCAGCACCTCGCTGCGAGGCTGGTCGATCCAGGCCCTCGCGTCGCGCGCGATGCGCGAGAAGACACGCATCGCGAGCTAGCCGAAGACGACTTCGAGCACTTCGTACGTCCTCTCGCCACCCGGCATGCGGACCTTGACCTCGTCGCCCACCTCCTTGCCCAGCAGCGAGCGCGCGAGCGGGCTGGTGATGCTGATGCTGCCCTTGGCCAGGTCGGCCTCGTCGGCGCCGAGGATGCGGTAGGTCACCTCTTCGCCCGTGTCGGTGTTCGCGAGCTTCACCGTCGCCCCGAAGGCCACGCGATCGCCCGCGAGCTTGCTCGGATCGATGACCTCGGCCAGCGCGAGGTTGTTCTCGATCTGCTTGATGCGGCCCTCGATGAACGACTGACGGTCGCGCGCGGCGTGGTACTCGGCGTTCTCGCTGAGATCGCCGTGCTCGCGGGCGACGGCGATGGCCTGGATGATCGCCGGGCGCTCGACGCTCTTGAGGTTGATGAGCTCCTCGCGCAACCGGGCCGCCCCCTCGGGGGTGATCGGGTTTTTCTGCATGACTGACGCGGATCTAGCACAGATGGCGGTAGATTCCGTGTTTGCACGACCGCGGGCGGCGTGCTGGAACGAGCCAGTGAGGGCAGGCGATGGGGATCGTCGGATATCATCCGGAGACAGGGCTCCGGCTCGAGGTGGAGCGCCAGCCCGGTGAGGGACCCCCCTGGCGCTACCAGGGCGAGGCCGTCACCCCCTCCGCTCGCTTCCAGGTGGCCGCCTTGATCGCCGGGGGCGGCGGGGTGAGCGTGGAGCTCCAGGACGGCGCGCCCGACACGCTGGCCGAGAAGGCGCGCCTGCTCGTGCGCGCCGCGTCGAAGCACGCCCGCGAGGACGGAGGGGCGCCGCCCCGGCGTATCGTGCGCTGGCGGCCCGACCGCTGAGCGACTACCGTGCCTCGGCCCATGCGCCTCGCGCCCGCGCTCGTCGTCGTCTCGCTGCTCGCCTCGGTCGCCGTCGGCCTCCTCGGCGCCTGCGACAACACGCAGCCCAAGACGGCCCTCGGCTACACCGAGGACGCCAAGCGCGCCTACGACGCCGCCATGGAGGAGTTCAACGCCCACAACTGGATCGAGGCGCAGGGCCTCTTCCGCGAGGTGAAGCGCAAGTACAGCTACTCCAAGTACGCGCGGCAGGCCGAGCTTCGCATCGCCGACGCTGACGTGGAGCAGGAGAAGTTCGCCGACGCGATCCGCGAGTACAAGGAGTTCGTCCACGCGCACCGCTCGGAGACGGACGACTGCATCTACGCCCGCTCGAAGATGGCCGAGGCGACGTACGCCGAGATCCCCGAGTCGTTCCTCATGCCGGCGTCAGAGGAGCGGGACCAGGCCGCGGTGATCGACGCCTACAAGGAGCTGAAGAGCTTCCTCGTCGAGTACCCCGACGCCAAACAGACCAAGCGCATGCACGAGCTGCTGGCCAACGTGACCGGGCGGCTGGTGCGCCACGAGCTCTACGTGGCGAGGTTCTACCTGAAGAAGGACAACTACGACGCCGCGGTGGCGCGTATCCAGTACGCGCTGAAGAACTACAGCGACGCGGACGCGGCGGCCATCGCCGGCGCGGACTCCTCGCTCAAGGCCGAGGCGCTGCTCCTGCTCGGCACCACCTTCCTCAAGATGAACAAGTGGACCGACGCCCGTCGCGCGTTCGAGGCAGTGGTCCGCGGCTACGCCCAGAGCCCCCTGGCCACCGAGGCGACCAACTACCTGCAGTTCCTGGGGAGCAAGGGGAGCTGACGCGCCATGCCGGACTCCTTCCCGTCCGCCCCGCCCGGCGCGCCGGCCCAGCGCACGGTGCTCGTCGTCGACGACGAGAAGAACATCCGGCGGACGCTGCAGCTGGTGCTCGAGGGCGAGGGCTACCGCGTGCTCGGGGCGGAGACGGCCGGCCAGGCCCTGGCCGTGCTCGCCAGCCCGGACATGCCGGTGGACCTGGTCATCTTGGACGTCAAGCTGCCAGACATGAGCGGCCTCGACGCGCTGGCCAAGATCCGCAACGACGAGGCCACCAAGGACCTTCCCATCGTCGTCATCAGCGGTCACGCGACGGTGCACGACGCGGTGATGGCCATCAAGCTCGGCGCAAGCGACTTCTTCGAGAAGCCGCTGAACCGCGAGCGCGTCCTGGTGAGCGTCCGCAACGTGCTCGACGCCGCCAAGGCGCAGCGCGAGCTAGCCAGGGTCACCGAGCAGCAACTGCAGCGCTTCGAGATGATCGGGCAGAGCGCGCCGATGCAGCGCATCTTCCACGAGATCGACAAGTTCGCGCCCACCAAGGCCTCGGTGCTCATCACCGGCGAGAGCGGCACGGGCAAGGAGCTCATCGCCCGCGCCATCCACCGGCTATCGCCGCGCCACGCCGAGCCGTTCGTCAAGGTCAACTGCGCCGCCATCCCGCGCGAGCTCATCGAGAGCGAGCTCTTTGGCCACGAGCGTGGCGCATTCACCGGGGCGCAGGCCAAGCGCCGTGGGCTCTTCGAGCAGGCGCACGGCGGCACGCTGTTCCTCGACGAGATCGGCGACATGGACCTGATGGCGCAGGCCAAGGTGCTGCGCGCCGTGCAGTCGGGGGAAATCTCCCGCGTCGGCAGCGAGCACGTCATCCACGTCGACGTCCGCGTGTTGGCGGCCACCAACAAGGACCTCGCGAAGTCGGTCGAGTCCGGCGCCTTCCGCGAGGACCTCTTCTTCCGCCTCGCCGTCTTCCCCATCCGCAGCCCCGCGCTACGCGAACGGGTGGAGGACATCCCCCGCCTCGCACGGGCCTTCATGGAGCAGTTCGCCCAGGAGAACGGCATCCGCCCCAAGCCCATCGACGACGACGTCATCCTCGCGCTCGCGTCGCGCAAGTGGCCCGGCAACGTGCGCGAGCTGAAGAACGTGGTGGAGCGCAGCGCCATCCTCTCGGGCGACCGGGTGACCATCGCCGATTTGCCCGAGGACCCGCACGCCAGCCCGTTCGAGGAGGAGCCCGAGCCCTCCCACGCGCACGACGCTCAGGCGCTCGACGCGGCCGAGCCCATGGACGAGGGCAGCCCCTCCGAGGTGCACGCCGCGTCGGACGCCCGGCACATGACGCTGCGCGAGTTCCGCGAGAAGACCGAGCGCCAGTACATCGTCGACACCCTGAAGATGAGCGGGTGGAACATCTCGCGCACCGCCATCCTCCTCGGCGTGGAGCGCACCAACCTGCACAAGAAGATTCGCGCGTACCAGATCAAGCGTGGCGAGGGGTAGGCCCCTTCCGATGTTCGCCGACCGCGCCCGCACGCTGCGCGACCAGCGGATGCTCGGGGTCGGAGAGCACGAGCTCTTCGCCGACGGGCACGCCCCGTGCGTGGTGGCCTTCCACGGCTTCACAGGCACGGCCGCCGAGCTGAGGCCGCTGCTCGACGCGCTGGCCACGCGGGGCTACGCCGTGGACGCTGCGCTGCTCGCCGGACACGGCGGGCGGGTGGAGGACCTGCAGGAGCTCCGCTTCGACGACTGGGTCGACGCCGCGCGGGCCCGGCTGACCGCCGCGCGCGAGCGGTACGGCCGCGTAGTCCTGCTCGGCTTCTCCCTGGGCAGCCTCCTGGCGCTGAAGCTGGCCAGCGAGCGCCCAGAGGGACTCGCAGGCCTGGTCGTGATGGGCAACGCGCTCACCCTCCCCGCCATCACCCGCATCCCGCTCGGCCTATGGCGCCGCAGTGGCCGCCCCATGCCGGACGTCTACCTGCGCAAGTTCGTGGCCGGCGACCTGGTCGACCCGGCGGGCATGGATTCGATCGTCACCTACGACCGGCACCCGCTGCGCGCCGCGCTCGAGGTCTATGTCGCCGGCAGGCACGTGGCCCGGGTCGTCGGGCGTATCCAGCGCCCGACCCTGGTGCTCCACGGCCGGCGCGACCGGGTGTGTCCGTGGAAGAACGCCATGTGGCTCGCCGAACACCTCGGCACGCGCGACGTCTCCGTCCGCATCTTCGAGAAGAGCGCGCACGTGCTCGCGCTCGACGGCGAGCGGGCCGAGGTCGCGCGCGAGGTGCTCGAGTTCGTGGGGCGGCTGGACGGCGCGCCCCGCACGACGCCGTAGCGCAGAGCCGGCCGACGCGAGAGCATCGCTTCCATGGGCAGGGGGGTGGTGGGGGCGAGCACCGCGTGGACCATCGCGGCCGTCGCCTGCCGGCAGATCGTGGGCATCGAGGGCGACCCACCCGGCACGCCCGGGGCCGCGGCATCGCCCGACGCGTCCGATGACGGCAAGGCGTCGTGCGGCCTCGCGTTCGTGGGCGCCACATGCGAGGCGTGCCTCACGTCCCAGTGCTGCGCCCAGGCGCAGACGTGTGCGGTGCGCCGAGCAGACCTCCCTCGGCGACGATCCGGCGACCGCGGTGCTCGAGGCGTGCCTCGCCTCCCGCTGCGAGCAGCCCTGCGCCCTCGGCTGCGGGGCGGACCTGCTCGAGGCACTCCCTCCCGACGCCGCCGCGGCCTGCCAGACGTGCGTCGCCGCCCAAGATGTTCGGCGATGACCGCCTGCGCGACCGACCCGACATGTCAGGCAGCGTACCGCTGCGCTCTAAGCAGCGTGACCCTCGACGCGCTCGAGGCCTGCGACCCCGAACGCGGCCGGAGCGACTGCACCCCGGTGAGCGACGCTGGCGTGGCCAGCGGTGCGCTGTACGTCTACAGCGGCTCGTGCAGCAGCGTGTGCCTCTGGTCCACGAACTGGTCGTGCCTCGGCGCGGTGGCGTGGCCGACAGCGAAGTCACCAACGATAACCCTGACGGTGAACGTGACCGACCTCGGCGAGACGCCGCTGGCCGGCGTCTTGGTCAAGCTGTGCGACACAGTCGACGTCCAGTGCAGCGTGCGCCCTACGCGACCGGGACGACCGCGTCGGACGGCAGCGTCACGCTGGAGCCGCCGGCCGACTACCCGGTGGCGGGCTACGTCGATCTCAGCTCTCCCGACATCGTCCCTCTCATCTTCTTCTGGACGTTCCCACTGAGCAGGTCCGCCGTGAGCTTCGACATTCCGGTCCTCACTCCCCTGCAGATGAGCACCGCGGCCGGGCTCCTCGGCGTGACGCTCGATCCGACGGCCGGTGTGCTCACCATGCAGGCCATGGACTGCAACCTCACGGGCGGGCAAGGGGTGCAGTTCTCCGTCGCGCCGACCGACCCCGACACCAGCCCGGTCCTCTACTACACGAAGACCAGCAGAGCGATCAGCCTGACGGCCGGGAGCACGGACCCAACCGGCGTCGGCTTCGTGTTCAACGTCCCGGCCACGAAGGAGATCGAGGTAACGGCTACGCCGCAGGGGCTGGGCCCAGTCCAGCAGGGTGACGGCGTTCGTCCGGCCGGGCGAGACGGCCTATGTGGTGGCGCTGCCCACGCCACAGTGAGGCCGGCGCCTCAGCTCCCGGTCGACCCGAGCCCCCCTGTCCCGCGGGCCGTCGCGCCGATCTCACCGGGCGCGAGCACGAGCTCGGCGCGCGCCACCGGTGCGATGACGAGCTGCGCGATGCGCTCGAGCGGCGCGAGCGTGACTGGTCCGTCGCTCAGGTTCACGAGCAGCACCTGGATCTCGCCGCGGTAGTCGCTGTCGATGGTCCCGGGCGAGTTCAGCACCGTCAGCCCCGTCCGCCACGCCAGCCCTGACCTCGGGCGGACCTGCCCCTCGAACGAGGGCGGGATGGCGACGACGAGGCCGCTAGGGACGCGCGCGCGCCCGAGCGGCGCGATGACGAGCGGCTCGGTGAGGGCTGCGTGGAGGTCCATCCCGGCGGCTCCGTCCGTCTGGTAGCGCGGCGCGGGCACGTCCACGGGGCCCACACGCGCGAACTTGATGCGCAGATCGGGGAGCACGACGCGAGCATACCGGTGTATTCGTGGGGTTTGGTGACGATGCGTCCCCTGCGTGCCCTCCCTACCGTCCTGCTGGCGTCGGTGGCGGCCCTCACGGCGACTCGGGCCAGCGCGCAGGCGACGGCGACCGGGTTCTCCCTCGACCAGTTCAACCCCTCCGAGCGCGGCAGCGAGTGGTTCGCCGAAGACTCGCTCGACCTGCGCGGCGATCCCAGCGCCGCCGTGGGGCTCGTGGGCGAGCTCGCGGTCCGGCCCCTCGTCATCTACAACCCCGACGGCTCCACCCAGTCCGTCCCGGTGCGCGATCAGCTGATCCTGCACCCCGGCGCGTCGGTGACGCTCTTCAGCCGGGTCCGCCTCGGGCTGGACGTGCCGGTCGCCGTCTACCAGGCGGGCAGCAGCGGCGCGCTCGACGGCGTCGCCTACCCCGCCGTCACCTCCGGTGGCGTGGGCGATCTGCGCCTGGGCGCGGACGTACGGCTCGCCGGCAGCTACCTCGACGCCTTCTCCATCGCGCTGGGCGCCCAGGTCTTCGTGCCCTCCGGCAACAGCGCGCAGTACCTCGGCGACAACAGCGTCCACGCCGTCCTGCCGCGGGTCCTCGTGGCCGGCCAGGTCGGCTGGTTCGCTTACGCCGCCCACGTCGGCTTCCAGTACCGTGGCCTGAACGCCAGCGTTGCCGGCACGACCTTCGGCAACGGCCTAGTCTTCGGCGCGAGCGCCGGCGTCCGCGCCGCCAGGGAGAAGCTCCTGGTGGGTCCAGAGCTCTACGGGTCGACGCAGGTGTCGGGCAGCTCGTTCGCGTCGCAGACCACGCCGGTGGAGCTCCTGCTGGGGGCGCACTACCTCCTTGGCGCCGACGTCCGCGTCGGCGCCGGCGTCGCCCCGGGCCTCACGAAGGCCTACGGCGAGCCGGAGGTGCGCGTCCTCGCGTCGCTGGAGTGGGTCACCCCCGCCGGGCCCACGCCGCCGCCTCCGCCCGAGTCGGCCGCGACTCCGCCCGAACCGGCACCCGCCCCGCCGCCCTCCGAACCGGCGCCCCCCCCGCCGCCGCCCGACCGCGATCGCGACGGCATCCCCGACGCTGAGGACGCCTGCCCCGACGTGCCCGGCGTGAAGACCGACGACCCGAAGACCAACGGCTGCCCGCCGGATCCCGACCGCGACAGGGACGGCATCCCCAACGAGCAGGACGCCTGCCCCGACGCGGCGGGCCCGAAGAACGCCGACCCCACGAAGAACGGATGCCCGGCCGCCGCCGTGGTCGGCAAGCAGATCGTCATCGTCGACCAGGTCAAGTTCGCCACCGGGAGCGCGGCCATCCTCCCCGCCAGCGACAGTATCCTGACCGCGGTGCAGCACGTGCTCGAGCAGCACCCCGAGATCCAGCACCTGCGTGTCGAGGGTCACACCGACAACGTCGGCTCGGCAGCCGTCAACAAGAGCCTCAGCGCCCGCCGCGCGGCCTCGGTAGCCACCTGGCTGATCCAGCACGGCATCGCCCCCTCCCGGCTCTCGAGCCAGGGCTTTGGCATGGAGCGCCCGGTCGACAGCAACGCCACCGCCGCCGGACGCCAGAACAACCGACGCGTCGAGTTCCACATCGACGATGGGGCTTCCAGGTGACAAAGACGAGCGAGGAAACCGAGATGAAGCTGTCCCGCACGGGGCTCCTCCGTCACTGCCTGACCACCGCAGCGCTCGCGTGCGCCGCCGCGTGCAGCACGGCGTCGTCCCCGTCCGAGCCCGTCGCCACTACCTCCAGCACGCTGGCCATCACCGGCCTCTTCTCCACCGGCGTGGACGCGACGGGGACACCGCTCGCCGCGGGCAGCGTCGACCCGCACTACGTGCTCTCGAGCAGCGACCCGCAGTTCCCCGGCCCCAACGCCATCGCCGTCAGCCCCGATCTGCCCGTGTGGACCGGCAACACGGCCACGTCGTCGTGGATCAGCATCCAGACCGACCGCGACGGCGCGACCAACGCCGCGTACACCTACACGCTGACCTTCACCCTTGCCAGCGTGAACCCGGCCAGCGCGACGCTCGCCGGCTCGTGGGCGGCGGACGACTCGGTGACGTTGATGCTCAACGGCCAGCAGGTGGCCCAGCGCGCCGCCGAGGCCTACGGCTCGGCGACGGCGTTCACGGTCCCTGCTGGCAGCCCCTTCCAGACCGGTACCAACACCCTCGCCTTCGTCACCCTCAACTCCGGCGGAGGCCCCACCGGCCTGCAGGTGGTGACGCTCACGGGGAACGTCAACGGCTGCGACCTGGACAGCCAGTGCACGGTAGTGCAGTTCTGCGACACCCAGACCAGCGTGTGCACGGCAAAGCTCGCCAACGGCACCGCCATCCCCACGCTGTCCGGTCACAGCCCCGCCCTCAACGGCACGTGCACGGTGGCGGTGGGGAACGCGGTGTGCGCCTCGGCGGTCTGCGACACGAAGGACAACGAGTGCGGCTATGCCAACGGGGACGGAACGTGCACGAATAGCAACGCGGGCACGGTGTGCCGCTCCGGCGCCTGCAGCGTGAGCGGGGTGTGCGAGCCCGTGGGCGGCTGCGCGAGCGACGCGGACTGCACCGGCGGGGATTGGTGCGAGGAGAGCACCGCCACCTGCATGCCGAAGCTCCCCAACGGCTCCGCCATCCCGGTCGACGCCCCCCACACGAACCCCAGCCTCAACGGCGAGTGCGTCCCGGCCGCCGCGGCGCTGGTGTGCGCGAGCGGCGTCTGCGACACCAAGGACAACAAGTGCGGTTACGCCAATGGCGACGGCCCGTGCACCACGGGCACCGGCAGCACGGTGTGCCGCTCCACCGCCTGCAGCGTCGACGGGACCTGCGAGTCCCTCGGCGGCTGCAACGTGAACGGCGACTGCCCCGGCTCCAGCTGCGACACGACCACCCACGCCTGCGTGGCCACGGCGGCGGACGCGGGGCTCGACGCCGGCGGCGATGGCAGCGCGGGCGGCGACAGCGGTGGCGGCAGCGCGGACAGCGGGTCCACCGCCGACGCGAGCGTCCCCCCCGCCGACGGCGGCGCGACCGCCCCGGACGGCAGCGACGGCGGCGCCGGCAGCGGTCCGGGCGAGACGGCGGATGGCGGGCCGGCTGGGTACCTCGATGGAGGCGGCTGCGCCGTCGGCGCCGCGGGCCACGAGGTGTGGCCGGCAGGCGGCGTGCTGGCCGGGCTGGCGCTGCTGCTGGGGTCGCGCCGCCGGGCTCGAGGTAGCCGCAGAAGGCCCCCGGCACCGTCGACGCGATCGCGCGGCAGTGGTACCTCGTCGGACCCATGGCCGCTCGCGAGCTCGTCCTCATCCTCGACTTCGGCGCGCAGTACACGCAGCTCATCGCCAGGCGGGTCCGCGAGCAGCGCGTCTACTGCGAGATCCACCCCTGCACGCTGCCCTTCGACCAGCTCCGGGTGATGGCGCCGCGCGCCATCATCCTCTCCGGCGGCCCGGCGAGCGTCTACGCCGAGGGGGCTCCTTCCGTCGATCCGCGCGTCTTCGAGCTCGGCGTGCCCATCCTCGGCATCTGCTACGGCCTGCAGCTCATCGCGCACGTGCTGGGCGGCCGGGTCGAGCCGGCGACGGCGCGCGAGTACGGCCAGGCGCGCGTCGTCGTGGAGAAGAATGAGGGCATTCTCCACCGCTTCGCCAAGCGCGAGGCGCTCGACGTGTGGATGTCGCACGGCGACCGCATTGGGGCGCTGCCGCCGGGGTTTCAGACCATCGGCATCAGCGGTAACACGCCGTTCTGCGCGGTCGGCAACGCCGAGAAGCGCATCTACGGCGTCCAGTTCCACCCCGAGGTGGTGCACACCCCGCGCGGGTCGGACATCCTGGCAGCTTTCCTGTTCGACGTGTCGGGCCTCTCCCCGACGTGGACCGCCGGCGCGTTCACCGAGGAGGCCATCGCCATCGTGCGCAAGCGGGTCGCGCAGGACGAGCACGTCATCTGCGGGCTCTCGGGCGGGGTGGACTCGTCGGTCGCCGCCGTGCTCTGCCACCGCGCGCTCGGCGGCCGGCTCACCTGCATCTTCGTCGACAACGGCCTGCTGCGTCTGGGCGAGGCCGAGCAGGTGGCGGCGACGTTCCGGGAGAGCTTTCACCTGAACCTCGTCACGGTCGACGCTCGCGAGCGGTTCCTCACGGCGCTGCGCGGGGTCAGCGATCCCGAGCAGAAGCGAAAGATCATCGGGCGCGTGTTCATCGAGGTGTTCGACGAGGAGGCCCGGAAGGTCCAGAACGCCCGCTGGCTCGTGCAGGGGACGCTCTACCCCGACGTCATCGAGAGCGTGTCTTTCAAGGGGCCGAGCGCCGTCATCAAGAGCCACCACAACGTGGGCGGCCTCCCCGAGAAGATGAACCTGAAGCTCATCGAGCCGCTGCGGGAGCTCTTCAAGGACGAGGTGCGCGCCGCCGGCGAGCAACTCGGGATGCCGAAGGACCTGCTCTGGCGCCACCCCTTCCCCGGCCCCGGCCTGGCCGTGCGCTGCCTGGGCGAGGTGACCGAGAAGCGGCTCGAGGTGCTGCGCGCGGCCGACGCCATCGTGACCGACGAGATCCGCGCGGGCGGGGTCTACGACGACGTGTGGCAGGCGTTCGCGGTGCTGCTCCCGGTGAAGAGTGTCGGCGTCATGGGCGACGAGCGGACCTACGAGGAGGCGTGCGCGGTGCGCGCCGTGCGCTCGGTGGACGGGATGACGGCCGACTGGGCGAGGCTCCCGTACGACGTGCTGGCGCGCATCTCGACGCGCATCTGCAACGAGGTGCGCGGTATCAACCGCGTGGTGCTCGACATCACCAGCAAGCCGCCGGGGACGATCGAGTGGGAGTGACACGGAACTTGGCGCTTTTGGTCGCCCTCGGCTCGCTGGCGCTCGCCGCGTGCCGTCCACCCCTGGTGCCCGAGAAGCCGAAGGTATCGCTGCGGATGACGGGTGCGCCGGGGGACGCGACGGTCATCATCGACGAGGAGGTTCTCGGCTCGCTCGATCTCGTGGCCGCCCACGGGGTCGCCCTCCCCGTGGGCCCGCACCGCGTGACCGTGAAGGCCACCGGGTACTTCCCTTGGGACCGCGAGGTCACCGCCGAGGAGAGCAAGTCGCCCATCCGTCTCGAGGTAAAGCTCGTACCGGTGCCGGACTGAGACGCCACCGCCCCCGCGCTGGCGTGCACATGTCCGTTGTGCTTGACCTTTGGGCAATTCCGCGCAAACTGCGCGGCCCACATGTCGAACCGAGCAATCTGGAACGTCAGGAAGCGTCACGAGTGGCTGGCGACCCCGCTGAAGGCCAAGCGCATCAAGCGCGCCCAGCGGCTGCGCTGCGGTCTGCAGGACGCGATCGACCGCAAGGCCGTCCCTGCCCCGCCCGAAGAGAGCTGAATCACGAGGGATCAGGCCCCTCCCAAGAGGTCGCCGAGCGACTCGCCGGCGGCCGCCCAGGTCATCGTCTTCGTGTTGCGTGCGAAGCCCAACCGTCCTTCATGGTCCACGAGGATGACACCGCCCGTCGCAGACAGGCGCCCTCCCAGCTGACGGATGACCGCGCGCGCCGCCTCCTCAGGGGGTACGCGCGCCCGCATCAGGTCGGTGGCGACCTTGGCCAGGCACAGCCGCAGGAAGCTCTCGCCGTCGCCAGTCCCGCTGCACGCGCCGCCGTCGTCGTCGGCGTAGTTGCCTGCGCCGGGGATGGGGCTGTCCCCCACGCGGCCCGGCCTCTTGTTCACACGGCCGCCCGTGCTCGTGGCCGCCGCGACGGCGCCCCGCGCGTCACGCGCGACCGCGCCGACCGTACCTCCGGCCCACCCGTCGTGCTCGCCCTCCGCCATTTGCGCGCGCACCGCCTGCCACCGCGCGCGCGCTGCCTCCGTAGTCATCGCCTCGGCGGTCGCCGGGGTGAAGCCGTGCGCCACCGCGAAACGCGCCGCGCCCTCTCCCGCGTAGAGCACGTGGTGCCCGTCCTCAAGCGCCGCGCGCGCGATGGAGACCGGGTGCAGGAACGGGGCGAGCGCGCACACCGCGCCCGCGCGCAGCTGCGTGCCCTCCATGACGGACGCGTCGAGCTCGATGAGGCCCTCCGCGTTGAGACACGCGCCCGTCCCCGCGTTGAAGCAGGGATCGTCCTCCATGACCGCGACGGCGCGCTCCACCGCGTCGAGCGCCGAGCCGCCCGCGCGCAGCACGTCGGCCCCCGCCTGGGCGGCCGCACGGCACCCCTCGACATGCCTCGGGATGCGCTCCGCAGCCACGGCGCCTGCGCCACCGTGGACCAGCACGGACCAGCGGCTTGCCGTGGCACCCCACGCGGCGGTAACCAGGTCGAGGTGGTGATCAGACACGCTCGCCACGATAGCGCCGGACCGCGAAGACGAGGAGCGCGAGCGACGGCGCGGCCCCCATCACGGCGGGCACCTGCCCTGCCGCCGCGGCCTGGAACGAGACGACGGTGGCGGCGATGGCGGTGACCGCGGCGACCACGGAAAAGAGGAGCCGCGCGCGCTCGAACAGCGTGTGGGCGAGCAGCAACGGCAGGGCCAGCCCTGCCATCGCCGTGACCATCGCCGACGCCGCGCGCCCGAACCGCGGGATCCCCATCATCGCGCGGCTCCCCACCTCCGCCGCGACGCGCGCGGGCGCTCCGTCGGCGCCGACCTGCTGCCCGTGGAGTGCGTCGACGAACGCGGCCCCGTTCCAGGTCCATGCGCTCGCGTGCGTTGCCGTCGGGAAGAACCCGGTGACGTCCACGGCGCTGGCTAGCCCGAGGCCAAGTGCTGCGGCGAGCGCGACTGCCGCGCCTCCCAGCACCGCCGCCAGCGCGATCTGCGGGCGCGAGCGGCCCAGCGCTTCCAGCGCGAGCGCCTCCCCGCGCGACAGCACGGGCGCGAGCGCCGCCCAGGCGCCGACTGTCGCGCACAGCGGCGTCAGCGGGAGAGCGCGCCCCGCCCGCTCGCCCCAGCTCACCCCGCCCTCGTCGGTCGCGGCCGTCACCAGCCACACGAGGGTCAGCGTCACCAGGGTGACGAGCGCCGCCAGGACGAGCTGACGCTTGTCCCAACGCGTCCAGGCCATCGCGTACGAGGATACCCACATCCTCGCCCGGAAAGACGTGCAGTTCCGCTCTTTCTCGACCGCCGGGAAGACGCCGCCGGAGTGCGTGTTATGCTCCGTGTACACGTCGGTTACGGGCCCTCGTGGCCCCGAGATGGTTCGGCGACGGAGCACTGTCGCGTGCCCGACTTGGTCCGAGTGCTTCGGCACCCAACACAGAAACACTCGCCCGGCAGCGTTCATCACCATGCGCGAAGCCCTACGAGTGCCGGCCATGCGCCGGAGGAGGAACGTCATGCAAAGTACCTATGGCTCCAGTCCGAGAGGGCATAGCAGCTGACGGATCCCGAGTACGGGGGCCGCACCAACCGGCCCAGCGCCTTCGAGTGGCCCGTACTCTCCGTCTGCGTGACGCGCCCTTTCGCTGGGCCTGTCAGGCCTTCGCCGCCCGCTGATCCAGCGTGCCGCGGGGGCTAGGGACGGACGGCCCGGGTGGACCAAAGCGCCACCCGGGCCGTTGTTTGTTTGGACGGCCCCCGCGGCGGTCACCGTGTCGACACGGTTGACGGAGCCAGGCGCGGGCGGTACTGGCAAGTGGTCTCGCGGGACTAGCTCAGTTGGTAGAGCGTCAGCTTCCCAAGCTGAATGTCGCCGGTTCGAATCCGGTGTCCCGCTCCGAAGCGCACACGATGGGAGGTGTCTCGCCGCCCTTCCTCCGGTCCGCTATCTCTCGGCGCATGGCCTCCCTCCCTGCGCTCGCCCTCCTGCTCCTCGTGTCGTGCAGCGGCGCGTCGGCCCTGGCCCCGCCGCTCGCGCTGCCGGTTCCTGGGACGCGACACATCGATCCCACGCTCCCGGGCTGGCTCCCCGAGAACCGCGCGCGCCTCGACGCGCTGCTCTCGGCGCGGGGCGCGTCGAGCCCCGGCTACGATCCGGCGCACCGCCCGGTCGCGACCTTCGACTGGGACAACACGATGATGCGCAACGACATCGGCGACATCACGATGGCGTGGATGCTCCAGCACGACGAGATCCTCCAGCCGCCCGCGCGCGACTGGGGCGTCACCAGCCATGGCCTTACCCCCGCTGCCCGTGCCTCCCTGAACGCCGCGTGCGACGCCGGGGGCGAGCCAGGCAAGCCCCTCGCCACCCGCGAGAACCCCGGCTGCGCGGACGCCATCTACGCCATCTACGACGGGGCGCGGACGACGGCGAAGGAGCCCGCGTGGACGCCGCCCGTCACGCTGACCCTCAACGAGGCCTATGCGTGGCTGGCCAAGCTCCTCGCGGGGCACACCCCGGCCGAGGTCGCCCGCTTCACGCACGACGCCTACGTCGAGGCGAGCCAGGCGCCCATCGGCGCGACGATGACCGTCGGCTCGAACACCGGTGTCAACGCCTACGTGCGCATCTACCCGACCATGCGCGACCTCGTGGGGGCGCTCCAGGCCGACGGCTTCGACGTCTGGATCGTGTCGGCCTCCCCGCAGCACGTCAGCGAGGTGGTGGCGCACGAGGTGGGGATCGGCGCGGACCACGTGATCGGCATCCGCACGGTCCCCGGGGCCGATGGACGCCTGGGGTACGCGCTGGAGCCGTGCGGCGAGATGCCGGCGGACTCGGTCATCACCTTCAACCGGGGCAAGCGGTGCTTCATCAACCGCGTCATCTTCCACCAGCCCCCCGCCGCGCAGCTCCCGCGGGCCGACGCGGCGCACCGACAGGCCTTCGCCGCCGGGGACTCGGACACCGACGTCGCCTTCGTGCAGGACGCCACCGACCTCAAGCTCGTCCTCGACCGCAACAAGGTGGAGCTCATGTGCAACGCCGACTCCAACGCCGGCGGACGGTGGCTCGTACAGCCGATGTTCATCGACCCCTTCCCGCCGCGGACCGCGCCCTATCCCTGCGCGACCGCCCTCGACGCCGCAGGCCAGCCCCTGCTGGACGAGGACGGCCATCGCATGCGCGACCAGGTGCCCCGTTGAGGCGCGTGCAGCCGCAGGGCGACTTGCACCTCACGGCGACGCTCGAGGCCGCACTCGTGCGCGAGCTCCGCGCCACGTGGTGGCAGCTGAATGACACCTTCTTCCGCGCGGGCCTCCGCCCGCCGACCCTTGAGCTCGTGGGCACCCGCCACACGCTGGGCCGCTGGATCCCCGCCACGCGCACCATCGAGATGTCCCGGCCCCTGCTACTCGAGAAGCCCTGGGCGGCGGTGGTCGAGGTCCTCAAGCACGAGATGGCGCACCAGTACGTGCACGAGACCCTGGGCGAGACCGAGCAGCCCCCCCACGGCACGGCGTTCCAGGAGGCCTGCGCCCGCCTTGGCGTCGACGCCCGCGCCGCCGGCGTCCCGGAGGTCCCCGCCGGGCCGGCTGAGGACCGCATCATCGAGCGCATCGCGCGCCTGCTCGCCCTCGCCGAGAGCCCCAACCAGCACGAGGCGGAGGCGGCGATGGCCGCGGCCCAGCGGCTGATGCTCAGGCACAACCTCGACGTCGTGCGCTCGCGCGTCGCCCGCGATTACCGCTCCCTGCACCTCGGCGCGCCGAGCGGGCGCGTGTCCGAGCACGAGCGGCTGGTCGCCATGATCCTGGGCAAGCACTTCTTCGTCGAGGTCATCTGGATCCCCGTGTACCGGCCGCTCGAGGGCAAGCGCGGGAGCGTCCTCGAGCTGTGCGGCACCGCGGGCAACCTGGCCATCGCCGAGTACGTCCACGGATTCCTGCACCAGACGGCCGACCGCCTGTGGGCCGACCACCGCAGGGCGCGAGGCATTCGTACCAATCGCGACCGCCGGACTTTCCTCGCCGGCGTCATGGTCGGCTTCGCCGACAAGCTGGCGCGCCAGGAGGCGAGCAGCCGCAGCGAGGGCCTCGTCTGGGTCAAGGACGGCGATCTCGAACACTATTTCCGGCGGCGGCACCCATACGTCCGCCACGTGCGCCACAGCGGCCAGCGCCGCACCGACGCGTGGAGCCACGGACGCGAGGCCGGGCGGAAGATCGTGCTGCACAAGCCGGTCACGGCCGCAGCGCAGTCCCGCGGAAAGCTGCTCCCCGCGAAGGGCTGAGCTGGACTACAACGGCGGCCATGTCCGCACGCCTGCTGCTGTCCGGCTCGCTCGTCGCCCTCTTCGGCCTGCTCTCGCCCGCCGCGGCCTCGGCCGACGAGGGGATGTGGCCCTTCGACCTCGTCCCCGTCCAGCGCATCGCCCAGGACCACCACGTGGACCTCAAGCCGCAGTGGTTTGACCACGTGCGCCTCGCCAGCGTGCGATTCAACAGCGGCGGCTCCGGCTCCTTCGTCTCGCCCCGCGGCCTGGTGCTCACCAACCACCACGTCGCGAGCGACTGCATCGCCAAGATCGCCAGCGCGACGCACGACTTCCTGGAGACCGGGTACCTCGCCGGCAAGGACGGGCCCGAGGTCCCCTGCCCCGATCTCGAGCTCGATCAGCTCCAGTCGCTGGAGGACGTCACGGCGCCCGTGCAGGCCGCCCGCCAGCCCGGGATGTCCGATGCCGACGCCAACAAGGCCATGAAGGCGCAGATGGCGACCCTAGAGAAGGAGTGCCACGACCAGACCAAGCTGCGCTGCGACGTGGTTACCCTGTACGCCGGCGCCATGTACCGCCTCTACCGCTACCAGCGCTTCACCGACGTGCGCCTGGTCTTCGCGCCCGAGCAGGTCATCGCCTTCTTCGGCGGCGATCCCGACAACTTCAACTACCCGCGCTTCGACCTCGACATGGCCATCTTCCGCGTCTATGGGGCCGACGGGCAGCCGGTCGCGTCCACCGAGTTCCTGCCGTGGAACCCGCAGGGGCCGCGCGACGGCGACGTGGTGTTCACCTCGGGCAACCCGGGCAAGACCGACCGCGACGACACGATGTCGCAGCTCGAGACGATGCGCGACGTGACCTACCGGCGCCGACAGGACTACCTCGCCGCCGTGCACAAAAGCCTCGTGGAGTACGGCAAGACCGGCCCCGAGCCCAAGCGCCAGGTGCGCGAGACGCTGTTCATCCTGGAGAACTCCCTGAAGGCCTACGCCGGCTTCCTGGCGGGCCTGCACGACGCGGCGCTGATGAAGAAGAAGGCCGACGAGGAGAAGCGCCTGCGCGCGGCGGTCGACGCGAGCCCGGAGCTCAAGGCCAGGCTCGGGAGCACCTGGGACGACGTGGCCCGCGTGCAGAAGACCTACGCCGCGATGTACCCGCGCCTCGACGCGCTGGAGGCGGCCTCGCGGGCCGGGTTGCTGGGCGTCGCGCGCGATCTCGTGCGGCTGGCGGGTCAGCGGGCGCTGCCAAACGATCAGCGGCTGCCCGAGTACCGCGAGACGCAGCTGGAGGAGCTGAAGACGCACGTGCTCTCCCCGGCCGCGATGTACCCAGGCGTCGAGGCGGCGTTCGTCCAGGAGTGGCTGGTGATGCTGAAGGGCGCCCTGGGAGCGGACGACGCGACGGTGAAACAGCTCCTGGCGGGGCGGACGGTGGACCGCGCGGCGGCCGAGCTGGTGGTCCAGTCCAGGCTCTACGACGTCAACGCCCGCAAGGCGCTCTGGGATGGCGGACAGGCGGCGGTCGACGCGTCCGCCGATCCCCTGATCGTCGCGATGCGTGCCCTCGAGCCCGCGGCGCTCGGCGTCCGCAAGGAGCGCGACGACGGCGTCGAGGGCCCTATGCGTGCGCTCGGGCGCCAGGTGGCCCAGGCCAAGTTCGCGGTCGTGGGCACCAGCGCGGCGCCGGACGCGACCTTCACGCTTCGCCTCTCGGTGGGGGTGGTGAAGGGCTACGAGCGCGGCGGCAAGCACGTGCCCTGGGCAACCGACTTCAAGGGGCTGTTCGCCCACGCGACCGGCCACGAGCCCACGAAGCTGCCGCCGCGCTGGGCCGACCCGGCCATGGCCCGGCGGCTCACCCCGACCACGCCGTTCAACTTCGTGTCGACCAACGACATCATCGGCGGCAACTCGGGCAGCCCGGTCGTGGGCGTCGCCGGCGATCTCGTGGGTCTCGTGTTCGACGGCAACCTCCCCAGCCTCCCCGACCGCTTCGTCTACCAGGACTCGACGGCGCGGGCCGTGAGCGTGGACACCGCGGGGATGCTGGAGGCGCTGCGCGTGGTGTACGGCGCCGACGCCCTCGTGGCAGAGCTCACGGCCCCGGCGCGGCCATAGAAAGGCCGCATCGCCGGGCCCTCTGGCGTAGGATTGCAATTGGTGGGGCATGCGCGGCCGTGACGCTCCCGAGCTGGTCGAGGGGCAGAACCTCCTCGATCGCTACGACATCGTCGACCACATCGGCGGTGGTGGGATGGCCACCATCTACCGTGCGCACGACACCCGCCTCGATCGCATCGTGTGCGTGAAGCTCCTGCGCAACGTCATCGAGGATGGCTCGGGGAGCGGCGGCGCCATCTATCAGGCGACCTACACGCACTTCCTCCAGGAGGCGCGGTCGCTCTCCAAGCTGGCCCACCCCAACACGCTGCGCATCTACGACTTCGGTTTCCTCGCCCTCGAGGCCGACGACGAGGTCGCGCCGCGTCCCTTCCAGATCAGCGAGTTCCTCGACGGCGGCAACCTGGAGACGTACGTCCGCGCGCGCGGCACCCTGCGGCCGGTGGAGATCCTCGCCGTGCTCGACCGCGTGGCGGGGGCGGTGGGCGAGGCCCACGCCGTCGGGATCCTGCACCGCGACATCAAGCCGTCGAACATCCTCTTCTCGCAAGTGGGCGACGTGCTCATGCCCAAGCTGGCCGACTTCGGGATCGCACGCGCCATCCACCGCCGCCCGCGGCCGGGCGAGACCGAGGACACCCTGGAGGTCCTGCAGGCGGTGCCCCTCTTCTCGCCGCGGTGGGCCGCGCCCGAGCAGCTCACGAGCCACGAGGAGGGCCCGTACACCGACGTCTACGCCCTCGGGCTGGTCGTCGCCTTCATGCTCCAGGGTCGGCCGCTCTTCGAGGTGCCCGACGTGAGGACGACCTTCGCCGACCGCGCCGTGGGCGACGCCTTCGTCCGCGACCGGCTGGCTTTGCACCCGCTCGCGCCGGAGGTGGCGCGCGTGCTGGCAGCCGCGCTCCGGGCCGAGCCGCGCGTGCGCACGCAGACGCCCTTCGAGTTCTACGAGGCCCTGGCCCACGCCTTCGGCACCCCCCGCGCCACCCTCCCCTCCCCGGTCGCCCACTCCGGCGGGGTACCGTCGCTGCCGCCGCCCCGGGCGCCGGCCGAGTCCATCACCGTCGAGGCCACCTTCGAGGGGAGCCGGGAGGCGCAGTCCGTGGCGCCGCCCGAGCGGTGGCTCGAGGTCGACGGCCGCCGGGTCCGGGTGGTCGAGACGCACGAGAAGCTCGACCTCGCGGTGCCCACCGCCGCGGGGGTCGACGTCCGCTTCCGCGTCACGCTGCTGCCCGCGCGCGAGCAGCTGCGGGTGAACCTCAAGGGGCTGAACTGCTTCGTGCGGCGCGCAGGCGCTTCGCTCAGCCCCGCGCTCGTGGCGGACGCGGACGGCGCGGCGGAGTTCGTCTCGACCCAGAAGGAGAGCCTGGCGACCCTCTCGTGGTCCTTCGGCATGACCCGGGGCGCCGCGCGTGTCTTCCCGGTCGCCAGGGGGGAGCTCGTGGTACCTTTCCCTCAGGGTCACCACGCGCTGGCGCTGGAGCTCGGTCCGGAGCGAGAGCTCATCGTGATTTGTCGCCGCGCGTGATCCCGAGGAGAAGACGCCCGCGTGACTCAGCGCAACGCTCCCCCCGCACCGCAGAGCGAATCGTCGGTGCCGACGGTGCAGGGGGAGACCATGGGCAGACCGGCCGCGTCCAACCTGTCGCCGAGCACGCCCACCTCCTCGTTCAATACCGCTGCGCTGGTCGCCGAGGCGCAGAGGGCCGCCAACGCGCAGCCCGTGGGCACGGACGTGGCGCTAGCGCAGCCCGCGACGGCGCCGAGCTCATTCCCGGTCCCGACGGCGCCCCTGCCGGCGCCGCCGGCGCGCCCGCGCTCGCTGCCCGCTCCGCCGCTGCCGCCCGTGCCCTCCTTCTCCCAGCTGCCCGTCCCCGCCGTGCCGCTGCAGCCGCCGCAGCAGGCGCAGCAGCCCCACTTTTTGTCCCCGCCCCCCACTGGCTTCGCACCCTCCCCGTCACAGGCCGCGCCTGCCACCAGCGGTCAGTACCCCACCGCCCACGGCTCGGCGGTCGGGCTCCGCGCCGAGCTCCCGCGAGAGCTGCGCGCGGCCACGGCGCACGTGGTGCGGTCGCGCGCCTACGCGTTCGTGCTCGACTCCCGCGGCCTGCCCATCGAGGTCGGGAGCGGTCGCTTCGCCAAGGCCTACCTCGCCGAGGAGCGCTGGCTCGAGTCCAAGACCGACTTACGGCGGCACGTGGTCATCAAGATCCTCCAGAAGGGGGTCACCGACGAAGACCGCATGCGCTTCCAGATCGAGAAGGAGCTGCTCGAGCGGGTCCAGGGGCACCCCAACATCGTGGGCCTGCACGCCTCGGGCGAGAGCGACGATCCAGAGTTCGTCCCGCCCAGCATCCGCGACAAAGTGGAGAACGACTTCGTCATCCTGGAGCGGCTCGACATGTCGCTCGAGGAGCGGCTGAAGGGCGCCCGCGCGCGCAACAAGCGCGAGGACCTGCTGCTCTACGACATGCGCGAGCGGTTGTTCCGGGTGCTCGACTACACCATCCCCGTGGCCAGCGCGATCGAGTATGCACACCTCGTCAAGAACGTCTGCCACCGGGACATCAAGCCCGCCAACGTGCTCGTGGGACTGCCCGATCCCAGCCTGCGCGGCTCGACGCTCGAGGTGCGCCTAGCCGACTTCAACGTCGCCAAGCTGCACGACGAGGACGTCAACTTCCAGATGACGTCGCTGAAGAGCGTCCCGGGCACACTCTTCTTCCAGAGCCCGGAGCAGGAGACCAACGTCCTCGAGCTCCTGGTCAACGTGGTGCAGGGTTCGTCCGAGGTGGAGTTCTTCGAGGACTTCTACATCCAGATCGCCAAGAACGACTCCTTCTCGCTCTTCAACCGCGGCGACGAGTACATGATCCTCTACGCCGATCGCGGCAAGAAGCGCCTCGTGCTCGACAAGCCGTACCGCGAGCCGAGCGAGGTGAACGTGCGGGCGAAGATCCGGAAGAGCGTGGGCCGCCCGGCGGACATCTACTCGCTGGGCGCGATGTTCTACTACCTGGCCAGCGGCGCGTACGCGAACCCCAAGACACTCTATGACGCGTTCCACAAGTTCATCGAGTACGAGACGCCGGACGAGAACAACACCATCGAGGGCTACCTGGCCCACGAGTACAGCATCATCGAGTCGCTGCGCGCGCCCAAGCAGGCGCAGGGCGGCGCGGCGGTGGCACCGGCCGATCGCTTCTTCACCTACAAGCACTACCTGGACGGCAACGGCGACCTCATCGAGCCGCAGGTCATGAAGATCATCGCCAAGTGCATGATCCGCAACAAGCCCGACAGCTACTGCCAGGCCCACGACGTGGAGACCAAGGGCATCAGCGTGCTAGTGCAGGATCTCATCGACCTCTACGCCGTGTACGGCTTCCACCCGGCCGCCGGCTCCACGCAGATGGCCCGCCGGGGCCACACCGTGCTGGCCAAGAGCGGCTTCCGCCGGGGCCTCGACCGGTTCTCGCTGCGCATGAAGCGCATGTGGAACGGGCTACTGCGGATGTTCGGCAGGAGGCCGTGATACATAGCGGTCCGCATGGCCGCGGCGCAGCAGATCGAGCACGGGGACGGGCGGGTCGAGCTCTCGCCGGGGGTGACGCTCTCGGACGCACGCCTCTTCAACGAAGACCTCGCGCCGACGACCGTGGCGCAGCGAACGTGGACCACCTACGCATTCGCCGCGCTATGGGTCAGCCTGGCCCACTGCATCCCGACCTACATGATGGCCGCGGGGCTCATCAAGCTCGGCATGAGCTGGGGCCAGGCCATCGTCACCATCCTCGCCGGCAACAGCATCGTGCTGGTGCCCATCCTGCTCAACTCGCACCCTGGGACCAAGTACGGCATCCCCTTCCCCGTCTTCGCGCGCGCGTCCTACGGGGTCTTCGGCGCCAACGTGCCGGCGCTCATGCGCGCGGTGGTTGCCTGCGGCTGGTTCGGCATCCAGTGCTGGATCGGCGGCCACGCACTCGACCGCTTCGCGGAGTCGCTCTGGGCCGGCTGGCCCACCGCGCTCGGCGACGCGCGGCCCGGCGGCTACCTCCCGACGCAGTGGCTCTGCTACGCGGTGTTCTGGTCGCTCAACATCGTCATCGTCTACCGGGGGATGGAGCTGCTCCGCCGGGTCGAGTCGTGGGCTGCGCCGTACGTGCTGATCATGACTACACTGCTACTCGTGTGGATCCTGCGCCGCGCTAGCGCGGTGACCGGCGGCGGAGGCCTCGGCGGGCTCGTGTCCGCCCCGGGGCAGTTCGCCACGACCGGCGCGTTCCTCCGCGTGTTCCTCCCCAGCGTCACGGCCATGGTCGGGTTCTGGGCCACGCTCTCGCTCAACATGCCCGACTTCACCCGCTACGGGCGCTCGCAGCGCGAGCAGGTGGTGGGCCAGGTGGTCGCCCTGCCCACGACGATGACCGTGTTCGCCGCCATGGGCGTGTTCATCACCAGCGCCAGCGCCCTCGTCTTCGGCGAGGCCATCTGGGACCCCATCGACCTCGGCGCCCGGCTCGACTCGCGCGCGCTCACGGCGGTGGCCGAGCTGACCGCGGTCGTGGCCACCCTGGCCATGAACATCGCCGCCAACGTCGTCTCTCCGGCGAACGACTTCTCCAACCTCGCCCCCAGCAGGATCTCCTTCCGCACGGGGGGCCTCGTCACGGGCCTGCTCGCCACGCTGATGATGCCGTGGAAGCTGCTCGAGAACAGCGACCGCTACATCAACGGCTGGCTCCTGGGCTACTCGGGCGGTCTGGGGTCGATCGCCGGCGTTCTCATCTGCGACTACTGGCTCATCCGCCGCACCCGCCTGGTGCTGCCCGACCTCTACCGGCGCGAAGGCGTGTATGCCTACGGCTCGTCGCTGGGGACCAACTGGGCGGCCGTCGTGGCCACGGTCACGGGCTGCTTCGTGGCATGGATTGGGCTCTTCGTTCCGGCCCTCCACTGGCTGTACGACGCCGCGTGGTTCTCGGGCACAGCCACGTCGGCGCTGGTCTACGGCGTCTGGATGTGGGGCGCACGCACGCCGTGAGCCCCACGTTCCCGCGCCGCATTGTCGCCTCGGCGAAGCGCTGGAAGCACACGGGGCTCGCGTTCCTGGGGACGATGGTGCTCTGGGCGGCGTGCGCCGGCGGGGGCCTCGCGCTGGTGAGCGCGCTCGCGGGGCCGAGGGGCTCGCGCGACGGGGCCGGTCTGGTCGTGGTCGGCAGCGGACTCCTCTTCACGGTGCTGCTCTTCGCCATCGTGCTGCGGCCACGCCCGTTGACCATCGACGTGTGGCCCGACCGCGTGGTGCTCGACGAGGGGCGCGAGGGCGTCTTCCCCCTGGCCACCGCGCTCCTCGGCGCGTGGGAGATGCCGGGCTACGGCGTGTCGATGGGGACGGCGCTCCACCTCTCCGACGGTGCGCGTCGCTTCTGCTTGGGAGGGCGGGACCACCGCCCGCACCCGGCGCTGCGGCTCGCCGCGCCCGTCGTGCAGGACGTTGACGCTTACGTGACCGCGGCGGATCTCGACGCCGTGGTGGCCCTGCTCCCCTCGGTCGCCGGGCGGGTCTCCGCTCCGGTCACGAACATCGTGCGGATCTCCCTCGTCCCCAACCGCGCCTCGGGGCGCCGCGCGTTCGCCGTGATGGTGCCCTGGTTGCTGACGATGGGCGTCGTCGCGCTGCTGGCCGTCCCCTTCTCGCTGCTCGGCCTCGACGAGAGCCCAGAGGGGCGCGTGGCGATGACGGTGGTCCTGGTGGCCGTGGTCCTGGGCGCCATGACGCTCACGGTGAAGCGCGCGGTGCGGCGGCCCACGCCCACGTTCGTGGTGCAGCTCGAGGCGCAGGGCCTGCGGGTGCTCGATGCCAGGACCGGCGCCGAGGTGACCGCCGCGCACTACGCGCACGTCCGATGCACGCAGGCCCGGCACACGTACACCGGCCGCTCGAGCTACACGATGCCCGCGCTGGTCCTCCTCGTGCCGGGCACGAAGGCCATGACCGTCGGCATCCCGGACTTTCGCTTCTCCTGGCCGGGCGACGTGCGCGACTGCGGCTCGCCGGACTACGTGGTCGGCGGCGCAGACTGGCGGACGCTGGTCGACCGGCTCAGACCCGCGCCATGAGCTGCCGCAGCGCCGCCCGATCGTGCTCGTGCGGCAGCCCCCACCCGCCGGCGTAGCCGAAGACGTCCCTGGCCGAGCGTGTGACGAAGCCGTCGACGATGTCGAACCGGTCGAGCGCGACCAGCGCGGGGTGCGGCTCGCCGCAGGCGTTCGCCAGCTGCAGCAGCTCCTTGCGAAGCGTGACCAGGTAGTTCGCCAGGCGCGCCGACTTGAGCGTCGGATCCAGCCCGCGCACCAGCCACGGGCGCTGCGTCGTCACGCCCGTCGGGCAGTTGCCCGTGTGGCACTGCTGCGCCTGGATGCAGCCGATGGCCAGCAGCGCCTCGCGCGCCACGTTGATCATGTCGCAGCCCAGCGCGAGCGCTAGCATCCCCTGCTCGGGAAACCCCAGCTTGCCCGAGCCGATGAAGACGACCTTCTCGTGCACCCCGCGCTCGGCGAAGGCCCGGTAGACGCTGGTGAAGCCCAGCTTGAAGGGCAGCGCGACGTGGTCGCTGAAGACCAGGGGCGCCGCGCCGGTGCCCCCCTCCCCGCCGTCGATGGTCACGAAGTCGGGCGCGCGCCCGGTCGTCTCGATGGCGCGCGCCAGCTCGTGCCAGAACGCCATCTCGCCCACGGCGGACTTGATGCCCACGGGCAGGCCGGTCGCCTCGGCCAGCCGCTCGATGAAGTCGAGCATCGACGACGCGTCGCGGAAGGCGGTGTGCGCCGCGGGGCTGATGCAGTCGCGCCCGAGCTGGACGAGCCGGATGCGGGCCACCTCCTCGGTGACCTTGGCGGCCGGGAGCACGCCCCCCAGGCCTGGCTTGGCGCCCTGGCTGAGCTTGAGCTCGATGGCGTGCACCTTCGCCGAGGCCACCGACTCGAGGAACCGATCCATCGAGAAGCGCCCCTCCGCGTCGCGACAGCCGAAGTACCCGGTCCCGATCTGCCAGACGAGGCCCCCGCCCTTGCGGTGCCAGTCCGAGATGCCGCCCTCGCCCGTGTTCTGCATGGCGCCGGCAAGGGCGACGCCGCGGTTGATGGCCTCGACGGCGGCGGTGCTGAGCGAGCCGTAGCTCATGGCCGACGTGTTCACGATGGAGGCGGGCCGGAAGGCGAGACGGCGCTGGCGGAAGCCGCCGAGGACCTTCGCCGCCGGGCACGCGTAGGTCGGGTCGTGGCCGGGCTCGCCGGGATGCGGAGAGGCCAGCGGAAAGGTCGACTGGCGGATGATGAGGTACCCGGGCGTCTGCTCCAGGTCATTGTCGGTACCGAAGCCGAAGTACGTGTTCTCCTTCTTGGCCGACGTGTACACCCAGCGCCGCTGGTCGCGGCTGAAGGGGCGCTCCTCGTCGTTGCCGGTCACGATGTACTGCCGGAGCGGGCCGCCGATCTCCTCCAGCCAGTAGCGAAAGTGCCCGATGATGGGGAAGTTGGCGACGATGGCGTGGGTCCTCTGGAGCCGGTCGCGGAGGGCGATGAGGGCGAGGACGGCCACGACGCCGCCGAGGATGCCGAGGGCCAGCATCGAGCCAGGTTAGCCGACTGGACGCGTCACACCCCCGCTGCAACTGTGCAGTCGAGACAGCAACATCGAGCATCCCCGCTGGGTCGTCACGTTGACCACATGCCCTTGCGGGGTTCTCTTTCGCGGCAGGTACCCCATGCATCCGAAGCACTTCGTCGAGCGCGTCCACAACTACATCGGCGGCCAGTGGAGGCCGTCCGCCAACCCGGAGTACGTCGCCATCACAAACCCGGCGACGGGCGAGGCGCTCGGGTCCGTCCCGATGGGCGCCGCCAGCGACGTCGACGACGCTGTGAAGGCCGCTGCCGCGGCGTTCCCCGCCTGGCGCGAGCTGCCGGCGCAGACCCGGGCGCGCTACCTCTTCAACCTGCGCGACCTGATGGAGAAGCACTACGACGAGCTTCTCTCGATCTGCACGCAGGAGCACGGCAAGACGCTCGAGGAGAGCAAGGGCGACGTGCGGCGGGGCATCGACAACGTCGAGGCCGCCTGCGGGATGCCTGCGGCGATGCTCGCGGCTGGCGGCTCGCTCGAGCAGATCGCCGGCGGCATCGACTGCCACTCGGTGCGCCAGCCCATGGGCGTGTTCGCCATCATCGCCCCGTACAACTTCCCGTCGATGGTGCCCTTCTGGTTTCTCCCCTACGCCATCGCCAGCGGCAACACCGTGGTGGTCAAGCCCAGCGAGCAGGTCCCCTTCTCGCAGCACCGCCTGTTCCAGCTCCTGCACGAGGTCGGCCTCCCCCCGGGCGTCGTGAACATGGTGAATGGCGCGCGGGACGTCGTGAACGGCATCATCGAGCACAAGGGCATCGCCGGCGTGTCGTTCGTCGGCTCCTCGCCCGTCGCCGAGCACGTCTACGCGCGCTGCGGCGCGACCGGCAAGCGCGTGCAGGCCCTCGGCGGGGCCAAGAACTTCGGCGCGGTGGTGGACGACTGCGAGTGGGACAAGACCCTGGCCAACATCGTCGACAGTTCCATGGGCTGCGCGGGGCAGCGCTGCCTGGCGCTCAGCGTGGTCATCGGCGTGGGCAAGGCCTACGACGAGCTCGCGAAGCGGCTGCCCGAGGCGCTGGCGAAGGTGAAGGTCGGCTACGGCATGGAGCCGGGGGTGACCATGGGCCCGGTCATCAGCGCGCGGCACCGCGAGCGCGTCATCGCTTACATCGACAAGGGCGTGCGCGAGGGCGCCAGGCTGGTGGTCGACGGGCGCAACCTCAAGGTCGACGCCCATCCGAAGGGCCACTGGGTCGGACCCACCCTGTTCACCGGCGTCCGCCCGGAGATGACCGTTGCCCGCGAGGAGATCTTCGGCCCGGTGCTGTGCCTGATGCAGGCCAGGGACCTCGACGAGGCGCTGGCCGTGGTGAAGGCCCACTCGCTGGCCAACGCGTCGAGCATCTACACGTCGAACGGCGGGCACGCGCGCAAGTGGTGCAAGGAGGTGGACGCGTCGATGGTCGGCGTGAACATCGGCGTCGCCGCGCCCATGGCGTTCTTCGGCTTCGGCGGGGCGAAGGGCTCGTTCCTGGGGGATCTCAAGGCCCACGGGCGCGAGCAGGTCCAGTTTTACACGCAGAACAAGACGAGCATCGTGAGGTGGTTCTGATGGCACGCAAGGTCCAGGTCGGGCTCATCCAGGCGTCGACCCCCTTCGAGGAGAGTTGGTCGATCGAGCAGATCCAGCACGCTGCGCTGGAGAAGCACCTGCCGCTCATCGAGGAGGCAGGCAAGCGAGGAGTGCAGCTGCTCGGGCTGCAGGAGATCTTCAACGGCCCGTACTTCTGCCCGAGCCAGGATCCCAAGTGGTACGCCGCCGCCGAGTCGGTCCCCGGTCCGACGACGGAGAAGATGCAGGCGCTGGCCCGCAAGCACCAGATGGTGATGGTGGTGCCGGTCTACGAGCGCGAGCAGGCGGGCGTCTACTACAATACGGCCGCCGTCATCGACGCGGACGGGACCTTCCTCGGCAAGTACCGCAAGACCCACATCCCGCACACCAACGGGTTCTGGGAGAAGTACTTCTTCAAGCCCGGCAACCTCGGCTACCCGGTGTTCCAGACGCGCTTCGGCAAGGTCGGCGTCTACATCTGCTACGACCGCCACTTCCCCGAGGGGGCGCGGGCGCTCGGCCTGAACGGCGCGGAGATCGTGTTCAACCCGTCCGCCACCGTGGCCGGGCTCTCGCAGTACCTTTGGAAGCTGGAGCAGCCGGCGCACGCCGTGGCCAACGGCTACTTCGTGGCGGCGAGCAACCGCGTGGGAACCGAGGCGCCCTGGAACATCGGCAAGTTCTACGGCTCGAGCTACGTGGTCGATCCGCGCGGCAACTTCCTGGCCATGGGCAGCGAGGACAAGGACGAGCTGGTGGTCGCGACCTGCGATCTGGACATGATCGAGGAGGTCCGGCGCACCTGGCAGTTCTTCCGCGACCGGCGCCCGGAGATGTACGGTGACCTGACCGCGCAACGCTGAAGGAGCTCCCGTGACCGACAAGAAGCTTTCGAACGCCGACGTCACCGCCAAGCACAAGCAGCTGCTCTTCGCGAGCACCGCGACGTACTACGACCAGCCGGTCGCGCTCGAGAGCGGCAAGGGTACCCGGGTCCGCGACTACGACGGCAAGCAGTACCTCGATTTCTTCGGCGGCATCCTCACCATCAGCGTGGGGCACGCCAACGAGCGGGTGAACGCCGCCGTGCGCGCGCAGATGGAGCGCCTCGGCCACGTGTCGACCGTGTACCCGACGCTGCCCGTCGTGGAGCTCGCCGAGCGGCTGGTGCGCCTGGCGCCCGGCAAGATGGAGAAGGCCTTCTTCTGCGCCAGCGGCACCGAGGCCGACGAGACGGCCATCGCCCTCGCCCAGACGTACACCGGGCGGCAGGAGCTCGTTGCCCTGCGGCACAGCTACTCGGGGCGCAGCCTGCTCGCTCAGTCGGTGACGGCGCACGCCCGGTATCGCGTCATCACGACCCAGGTGGCCGCGGTCAAGCACGCGCACGCGCCCTACTGCTACCGTTGCCCGTTCGGGCTCAAGTACCCGAGCTGCGACGTGCGGTGCGCCAGGGACGTCGAGGAGCTCATCCAGACGACGACCACCGGGCACATCGCCGGCGCCATCGTGGAGCCCATCATGGGCGTCGGCGGCTTCATCACGCCGCCCGAGGGCTGGATGAAGACCTTCGTGGAGATCGTCCGCAAGTACGGCGGCATCTTCATCGCCGACGAGGTGCAGACGGGCTTCGGGCGGACCGGCGGCAAGATGTGGGGCATCGAGCACGACGGCGTCGTGCCCGACGTGATGACGATGGCCAAGGGCATCGCCAACGGCTACCCCATCAGCGCCGTGCTCACGACGGCGGCCATCGCCGACTCGTGGAAGGGCGGGAACATCTCCACCTTCGGCGGCAACCCCATCACCTCCACGGCGGCCAACGCCACCATCGACGTCATCGAGGGCGACCGGCTGGTCGACAACGCGGCGGCCATGGGCAAGATCCTCCGCGAAGGCCTGGAGGGGCTGAAGGCCAAGTACGCCGTCATCGGCGACGTGCGCGGCCGCGGGCTGATGCAGGGGGTCGAGCTCGTGAAGAACGAGAAGGCAGGCGACCGCACCCCGGCAGCCGATCAGACGCTGCGCTTCTTCGAGGAGACCAAGAAGCGCGGGCTGCTCATCGGCCGCGGCGGCCTCTACAACAACGTGCTCCGCGTGGCCCCGCCGCTCATCGCCACCCGGGGCGACATCGAGGAGGGCCTGAAGATCCTCGACGATTCGTTCGCCGCGCTCTCCTGATGCCGTCGACCTTCCTGCAGCTCCTCCCCACCCGGCGCGCCGAGAGTGCGCTGCCCGACAAGCAGCCGACGATGACGGCGGGCGAAGCGCGCCTCGAGGCGGAGCGCTGCCTCTACTGCGCCGACGCGCCGTGCACCCGGGCCTGCCCAACCAGCATCGACGTGCCCGGGTTCATCAAGCGCATCGCCAGTGGCAACGTGCGCGGGAGCGCGCGCACCATCTTCGAGCAGAACGTCCTCGGGTACTCCTGCTCACGCGTCTGCCCGGTGGAGGTGCTCTGCGAGGGGGCGTGCGTCTACACGGCGTGGGTCGACAGGCCCATCGCCATCGGGCGCCTCCAGCGCTTCGCGACCGCGACGGCGACGGGGGACCTGCGCGAGCCCCTGGTGCGCCACGCGGCGAAGGCCCTTGCGGGCAAGCGGGTGGCGTGCGTCGGCGCGGGTCCGGCGTCGCTGGCCTTCGCGGCGTATCTGGCGCTGGAGGGGCACCACGCGACCCTCCTGGAGAAGCGCGCCCTGCCGGGCGGTCTGAACGCGACCGGCGTGGCCCCGTACAAGCTCCACGCCGAGGACGCGCTGCGCGAGGTGGAGTGGGTGCAGGCGCTGGGCGTGGACATCCGCACGGGCGTGGAGGTGCCGCGCGACGTCGGCGGGGCCCAGCTGCTCGCCGAGTACGATGTGGTGTTCCTGGGGCTCGGGCTCGGCGACGACACGCGCCTGCGGATCCCGGGCGAGGACGGCGCCGGGGTCGTGGGGGCGACGGCGTGGATCGAGGCGATGAAGCTCGCGGCCGGCGGGGCGGAGAGGCCGGGGCGGGTGGTCGTGGTGGGCGGGGGAAACACGGCGGTCGACGTGGCGCGCGAGTGCGCGCAGCTCGGGGCGACGGAGGTGACCATGGTCTACCGGCGCGGCGCGACGGACATGAGCGCCTACGAGCACGAGCTGCTCGCGGCCAGGGCCGAGGGCGTGCGGGTGCTGCTGGAGACCCAGCCCGTGGCGGTCGTGCGCGACGAGGGCGGCGCGGTGAAGGCGCTGCGCGTGGCCCGGGCCGAGCGCGGGGTGCCGGTCGCGGGCACCGAGCGCGAGCTGTCGTGCGACCTGGTCGCCCTGGCCATCGGCCAGTCCAAGCTGCACGCCGTCGCGGCGCAGTTCCCGGGCGTCCAGCTCGACGCGCGCGGCTGCGTGGTGGCCGACCCCTCCACCGGCGCCACCGGCAACCCGAAGGTGTTCTCGGGCGGCGACTGCGTGAACGGCGGGAAAGAGGTGGTCAACGCCGTGGCGGACGGGCGCAACGCCGCGAGGCACCTGATGGCGCTCTGGGCACGAGGCTAGCTCGAAGATGGCAGATCTGCGCGTCGACATCGCCGGCATCCGGAGCCCCAACCCCTTCTGGCTCGCGTCCGCGCCGCCGGCGAACACGGGCGAGCAGGTGATGCGCGCCTTCGAGGCTGGCTGGGGTGGGGCCGTCTGGAAGACCCTGGGCGACCCCATCGTCAACACCTCCAGCCGTTTCGGGGCCCTCGACTACGCCACGGGCAAGGTCATGGGCTTCAACAACATCGAGCTCATCACCGACCGCCCGCTGGAAGTTAACCTCCGCGAGATCCGCGAGGTCAAGCGCCGCTTCCCCGGGCATGCCGTGGTCGTCTCCCTGATGACCGAGACCAGGCACGACTGGCACACGCTGATCCGCAAGGTCGAGGACACCGGCTGTGACGGCCTCGAGCTCAACTTCGGCTGCCCGCACGGGATGTGCGAACGCGGGATGGGCTCCAGCGTGGGCCAGGAGCCCAAGCTCATCACCGAGATCACCCGCTGGGTGAAGGAGGTCGCGCGGACGCCGGTGCTGGTGAAGCTGACGCCGAACACGGGCGACGTGGTCGAGGCAGCGCAGGCGGCCAGGGCGGGCGGGGCCGATGGGGTGTCGCTCATCAACACCATCAAGAGCCTGATGGGCGTCGACCTCGAGCGCATGGTGCCCCTCCCGCGCGTCGGCGACGCCTCGACCAACGGGGGCTACTGCGGGCCCGCGGTGAAGCCGATCGCGCTGCACATGGTCGCCGCCATCGCGCGCGACGTCCGCGGCCTGCCCATCTCGGGCATCGGGGGCGTGCAGACCTGGCGCGACGCGGCCGAGTTTCTGGCGCTGGGCTCGTCGACGGTGCAGGTGTGCACGGCGGTGATGCACCTGGGCTACCGAATCGTGGGCGACATGATCGACGGCCTGAACGACTGGCTCGACCAGCACCAGATGAAGAGCGTCCGCGAGCTCGTGGGACGTGCGGTGCCGGCGTACAAGGAGTGGGGCGAGCTCGATCTCTCGTACAAGGTCGTCGCGAAGATCGACGACCGGACATGCATCGGCTGCCAGAAGTGCGTCACCGCGTGCCACGACGGCGCCCACCAGTGCATCTTCACGGGCCGCGAGGACCGGGCGCGTCCGCCGCACGCGCACGCGCCGGGCCTGGCGAAGGCACCGATCCCCTTCCCCGTCGGCGCCCTCGCAGGAGAGCGGGTGCCCTGGGTGGACGAGCCCGAGTGCGTCGGCTGCAACCTGTGCCAGCTCGTCTGCCCGGTGGACGGGTGCATCACGATGGCGGAGGTCCCTGGTGGGCCGAAGGACACCTGGAACGACCGGGTCGCGCGCGGCGCCGGCAAGGTGCCCGGCGGGATCCACGACGCCTAGGCCCGCCACTCATGATGGATCACTTCTCCGCTCGTTCCGGCGCTCGCCAGCCGATTTCCAGCAGCAGCAAGTCATCCCACGCCGCCAAGAGAAGGAGAGCTTTCGACGAAAACCCGATGATGTTCTGCTCCTGTCGAGCCAAAGTGTCATCGTCATCAACGAAAGCCTCACCTTGGTCACTGGATGACGCTTCGTCATCGATGGATGTGGACCGCAGCGACTGTGTCTCGACGAAGTGTGTCTCCTTCGTCGAAGTCAGTCGCTCCGTCGTTCGAACGTGACGCTTCCTGTCGAATGAAAGCCGCATTGAGGTCAACGCGAGCGGCTTCTTGTCGACTCGAAGCGACACTGAAGCTGCCCCGATTCGCCGGACGGGTTGTTAAGCCTTATGCGGCGTTCTGTTTCTCAAAGCAATCTTCGAATGCCTCGGGGGTCTCGTAGCCGAGGAGAGAGTG
>Ga0326727_10001285_pt1 | contig 94376 bp, 70 predicted proteins | sample MB2enrmetagenome_FD_207643 | JGI IMG/M metagenome (GOLD analysis project Ga0326727, IMG submission 207643) | Lab enriched peat soil microbial communities from McLean, Ithaca, NY, United States - MB29MY | ecosystem: Environmental > Terrestrial > Soil > Wetlands > Peat | place: USA: New York... | reverse complement strand
CTGCCAACTCGATGTGTTGCTGGCGGGCAGCGCCTTCATCTGCTGCACCGCGTTCTTGTACGTCACGATCACAGGGTCTGAGGGATTTGCGGTCCACAGTTCCTGGATGTTCTTGCGAGTCGGCCTGTTCTGGATCTGCTGGTTGATCTGTTGCAGGCAGGCCTCGCATCCGCCCGCCCAGAGGGACATGCTGGCAGCACCGGCCGCACTCACGCACCGGATGAAGTCCCGCCGCGAAATTGCATTGATGTGTTCCATTCCCACTCTCCTATCCTGACTTGTGCGGCTTCAGTTCTTGCCGCGACAAGTGCATAAGCCATTCGCATTCACGCAATATGTCATTTGGCCGGGCTTACCACGCCTCGGCGCAAACGAAGACTACGACGTTGGATGTGAAGCCCGAACAGCGCGGGATGCCGGGAGGCGAGCGCCGAGATTCGCCCGAGGTTGGTAGCGGACCGCCCATGCATCCCTGGGGAAAGGAACATGTTATCCGTCTGCGTCGTCGTCACGCTTGGTGTGCGGACGCTCTTGCTTTTTGTACAAAACCCGGGGAAACAAAGCAAGAATCCCATCAATCTCTCATATGCGCATGCGGCAGTCAAGCGTCGAATTCAATGGTGTCCTCGGCTCCCTCGCCGAATTGCGGCTTGGTTCGCCGCGGCCCTTCACGCGCGCTTGAAGAAGCGGCTTTGAAGCAGCGCGCCTACGTCTCTTGACTCCACGGATTGGACCGGAAGCGCGGCAGAGAATTTGTACATGCGTCCGCTGGCGGCGCCGCGGACGGCGATCGGAGACGATTCAAGATAGCGTAGCGCGACTTCAGCGGAGGCCTGGGCGCGTGGGAATGCCATCGCCGGCGGAGGAATCGGTCGCGAGGGAGATCGAGTCGCGACGGAGGCGTGGTGGGGAGTTTGGGGTGCGGAGTTCATATGCGTCCTCGTCTGGTTCCGGGACGAAATTGGCCGGGCCGGGGAAGGCGTCTGGCTGGTATTGGTCTGGCTCTTCTTGAGCTCCATTCGTTTCTGTCCGCAGCACACTGTGGGTTCCTCCCTGTGCAAGCTGGCCGCCGGGTTGAAGACCGGCGGGTTGTTGGTCAAGCCGCTCGAGCAGGCAGGCAGCGCCGGAGACGGCGAGCCAGACCATAATCCAGTCGAGCCAATGGCGGGTGACAAAGAGCGCGGCCGGCGCGGCGATCCAGATGCTTAGGCAATAGAAGCAGTCCATCAGGCGGCCGGCGAAACTCTGGCCCAGTAAGGCGCGAAAGCGGACCACAATGTCGCCCGGGCCATCCTCGCTAGCCAGCAGGTGAGTTACCCGCCAGGTTGCGAGGACGGCCAGGACGAAACGCCAGGTGAGTTGAAGAACTTCCATTGGTGGTCAGACTTTCAGTTGCAATTAAGCGCCGGTTTGCGCCGGCAGGTCGTTGCAGATACAGACCGGGATCGGGTAGTCGATCGAGTGATGATCGCCGGAGAGGCTGGGGCAGATTGAATTGTCCCAGACGGACAGCTCGATGATGAAGCCGCAGCACTCGCCGCGCTGCAGCACGAGGTCGGCATAGGCCGGGTTGGTGTTGCAGACAGCATCAAGCATCCTCAAGTCGAAGAGGGCGAGGATGCCGTCATGAGCCGGAGGGATTACTCCTGGCGGCGGGACGGCCGTGGGACAGCGCACGCCGGGATCGCCGACACGCGAAGTACCGACATAGGGGCCAGACCACGGCGGACCGCCAGGGCCGGGGATGGGGATGGAATGCCAGCTTCCACCAGCCTTCATGATCGAAAGCTCGTAGCCGCCGTAGTTGTCGCTGGGGGGCGTGGTGTTGCCCTCCTCGATGAGTTCGTCGAAGGCAAGACCGTTGATAGCAGCAGGCCAAGGCACACTGCAATCGCCCGTAGGAGGCGCGAAGCCGGAGAGATCGATCGTGGTGCATGCGGGAATGGTGCCGATGTTTGTGATGTGCCCGTAAATCTGCTTGTTGTCGAACCACACCTGGCGCAGGTTCTGGGTGATGGTGCCGCCGGTATCTTCAACGGTGAGCAGAAGCGTGTAGCGGCCGCTCTGGCAGTTCGGCGACGGCAGAGGGGTGGAGTTCCAGGTGCCGGTTGGCGCATCGCCGCAACTGGGCGGATTGGGGAATGCGACGGGGAAGGGGCCTTCGGGCACCTGCGTGCTCCAGTAATCGTCCTGGAGGTAGTCGTCGAACACCGAGCAGACCAGGTGCCCGGGGAGGGGAAACGGAACGAAGAACTCCCAGTCATCCTCAACCCATTGATTGGTGAGCACGTGCTCGAATACGTAGTTCAAACCGGCGTCGATCTGGTAGGGCGTGTTGTAGTTGACCTGCCAGAACGGAGTCCAGACGCCGGCAGTCGAGGTGGTGAATCCCTGCTGGTAGCTGAGGGTGTAGCGCTTGATGGTGGTGCCTGAACAACCGCCCACGACAGCGGAGCCGAAAACGCGAAGCGCCGTGCCGAACGAACGGACGTTGCCGCTGCCGTCAGTAAGCTGAGCTGTAGGGTCGAAGACTCCCGGAGGCGTGGCCGCATCGATTCCCTCGATGCCGGTGATCCAGACGAGATTGCGCTGCAACTGGAATTCGATGGTGGTGCAGCAGGGAGCGACGGACTTGTCGCTGGAGTAGACGCAGAGCTGGATTTCGACCAAACCTGCGCTTACCAGCGGGAAGGTGGAGAGATAGCCAAGCAGGCCGCCGATCACCCCGCAGGAACCCTGTGCAGCACCGCCGGGATAGACGATACCCGACGATTGCCACGGGCCAATGCCGTTCTGCCGCCACTCAAGAATGTAGTGGTCGCAGTCGAAGCCGGTTGCCGTGCCCTCTATCTCAACGCCGCGGAAGATGCCGACGCTCGGGAATGATTCCTCGATGACGCACCCGGTAGGCTCGGTGAGCTCGCAGGAGAGAGGCCTGAAGCAGTCGGCAATGCAGCGGAAGTAATAGACGAGGCACCAGACCACATCGGTGAAATTGCTCGCCCGCGCCAGGCAGCACCCGAAGCAGAGGGAGCAGACGCACCAGCACCGGCAGAGCCAATAGGTGTTGTTGGCGGTGGCGCGGGCAAAGTTGGCTTCGCCCACCAGGGCCTGTCCGGCCGCGGTGGTCATCAGCCGTTCGAAGATGGCGCAGGGGTCGGCTTCGCCCGTTTCGCCGTTGATCTCGCCGCTCACTACTTCTTCGGGAATGCCTTCGGGGAATTCGACGCTGGCCAGCTGATCGGTGAGGTAGGGCTTCCACGCCTTGGCGAGCGCATCGACCAGGATGCGGTAGTCGCGCAATTCGGCTTCAGTGGGCGGGTTGGAGACGGGTGTGCCCAGGGCCTGCCGGACACACAGCCAATAGCGGTAAGCGTAATAGGCCCAGGACCGGAAGGTGCGGGGGCCACGGCAGACAAGCCATCCGAAGATGAAACAACAGCGGATGTGCTCGAGACACAAGCGCCAGTTTTCGATGGAGCCGATGGTCTCGCGGTTCTTTTCAGGGATGAGGCGAAGCGCGATGTCTTCGTTCAGGAATTTGCCGAACAGCGACTGGGCGGTCGCGAAATCCGATTCGATGTTGCTGCCGGCGGCAGCCTGCTTTTCAAGACCCTTCAGGTCGCGGGCAAGTTTGAGCTGAGATTCAAGGACGGGCTGATAGGCATCGAGAAGCGCATTCAGGACCTTCTGGAAGTTGGGGTCGTTGAATTCGGGGGGAGTGACGGGTGCACTGGACCCGGCATTTGGATCGATTTCCGACATGGTAACCTCCTGGCGGCGAAGGCGCTTAAGGAAACGTTGTGGGGCGAAGCAAGTGCGGCCGGCACGGCGCAATCACAAGCAGCGGCGACCCTGCACTCATGCAAAGACCTCACACAGTTTCCAAAAAACGCCGTGATGGCGGCGGGCGGGCTTCCCCCGCCCGGAATGTAGCGGCCGGCAGGCAAGAGGCGGCGTTCGGAATCTGCCTGCGATGGCCCGGACAGAGAACCGTGATGACCCAGGGATACTGTTTGCTGAAGGATGCGGAGCGGACGAGTCGCCCAATCGAAGACGCTGCTCAATTGATCGAGCCTGAAAGGCCGGATCAAGGTTGAGCATCATCCGATCGATTGACGAGAAGCATCTGTCCGCAACCTCCCGCGGACCTGGCAACGAAGGGGGAATAAACTTGCTCGATTCCAGTAGCTTCGAGCGGAAGGGCCCAGCTAGCCTTTATGCGCGTACGAACACCCTGGAATGGGGGAACGCGAGTTCGCTTTTCCAGTGGTGCATCGGGGAAAGACCACACGATCTGGTTCTCAAGAAGTGTGGACAGGAAGCAGGACCCGGAGGAGAAATCTTTTTATCTAATCCGGCACAACTATAGCCAACAGAGATGACGAAGTCAACAATGGCTTGAAGCCGGCAGATACCGGTGTGAAAGGACCATGAAAAGCCGGCCATGGGCGGATGGCGAGATGCCGAATCGGCGTCGACTGAGATTCGTTTTGCAGAAGTCCGCCGCCCGACGACGCGATGCTTTCCGGGCTGCACACCAGTGCGGGTTCCCTGTCGCAGCAATCGCCTGTGAATTTGCCGCAGGGCTCGAGTTGGCGCGATCCTCGACGTGGTGAAGATTCGAGTCTTTGCCCGTCTTACCATCTCCTGAAAACTGGCTTTCAGCTGACAGGTGGGCAAACGCCAATCCTGGCTGTCATTCAGTTCGGGCAACGCTCTTCGGGCGGCTTTCGATATAGTCCGTTGAGGTAGAGCAAAATTGACCAGACCTGCATATTGGACTCGGGCGATGATGGACAGAGATTGATCGTAATTGCGGTTGATCCCGGCGGTGGACTGTCTCCAGGTTGCGCAAGCCCCCGACAATCCACTCGGATCCGGGTTTCCGGCGTCCGGTTGCAAAGAGAGAGGGCGCTAATTCCCTCGAGCAATTGCATTCGCAGCCTTTGATCGATTCGACAGAAAACTCCAATCGCCGCCCACCGCAGTGAATGCTTCCTGGGCATGAAAAGTCCATCCTGGTCAACGGCTTGCAACGAGGCAGCATTTTGATGAGCACTATCGGCACAGCATTCGATTCGACAGAGTTTCTTGCACACGCAGGGCTTGGCCGGACAATTATCGATTTAAGGCCAAAGCAGACATTCTTCTGCCAGGGCGATCACGCGGATAGTGTGTACTATCTGCAAAAGGGCCGCGCAAAAATCACTGTGGTTTCGCAGAACGGCAAAGAGGCCACAATCACGCTACTATCCTCTGGCGAATTTGTCGGAGAAGAGTCTCTCGCCGCGATCGTCGGTTTGCGCCTGGCGACCGCCACCGCCGTGAACACTTGTACTGCGCTCAGGATCAGCAGAAGCGAGATGATTCGTGTAATGCACGACGAGCCTGCATTTGCCGACATCTTCCTCAAGTTCCTGCTGGCTCGCAGCATGCGAACCCAGGCAGATCTTGTCGATCAGCTTTTCAACTCCAGCGAGAGGCGCCTGGCGCGGATTCTCCTGTTGATGGCGGAATTCGGCAAGCCGGGTGAGCCGGATACCTTCATTCCTCCGATTACCCAGGAGACACTGGCGGATATGATCGGCACCACCCGCTCCCGGGTCAGCTTCTTTATGAATCGCTTTCGCAAACTCGGCTTTATCAGCTACAACGGCCGCATCCAGGTACACAAGTCGCTTCTCAACGTAGTCCTGCTCGATCAATTGCCAGACGAGAATGCGAAAAAACCAGCCATTCCCATTCCGTAAATTAATTCAGCGCGATTCTTCGCGCATTCACTGCAAATCGTTTCGGAACTGTGCCTATTCAATGGATTCGATAGCAGTTTATGAACCGCATAGACAATTATCTTAGCGATTGCTGAGAAGATGCATCATTGGCTTTGGGAGCCTCGCGCTCGGACAACGCCGGAGCCCAATTCGAATCGAAAACGTTCACCAGCGGCCAGGGATTGCCGGCCAGGTCATAGTGCAGTTTTCCCTGCTCATCGATCGCGAGCTTGCTTGCCGGATACAGGAATCCTGTGCTCTTGGTGTTGTCGTTGTCATTGATATCGAATTGACCAACCAGCAGGTCGAAGGACTGGGATTCCGCGCTCGGATTCGCTTCATTAGATTGAGGCGGGCGATTGGTGATAAAGGTGATCTGGCGCCCGGTGGGCGTTACGGTCATTTCGATGAAGGCGATTTCAAAGCTGCCAATCCCGGCAAGTGAACAAAACCCTGCCGCCTTGGTTTTTGAAAGTGCGGCGGCCAATCCCTGATCCTGGCCTTCGTCGAATGCCTGGGAGAGAACCTGCTTCTCCGATGGAGTTGTGTATTCGTAGATGATCAGCGTTACGCTGACCGCGTTGCCGTCTCGAACGTAGCTGGCCTGAATCTTCTCTGGATTCGGACTGCTGGAGAATCCTGAGGCAGCTCCCAGCGTTAATAAGCCCACGAGCAGCAAGCTGGAGGATCTTAACTTGCCGCTGCGCCGAATTACTTTCGCGAGTAGCTTCATTCTGTGATCCTCCAGCCTATCCAAATTCTCCAAGGGCCCTTCGCGCTGCACACTCTGCGTTATGCGGCTGACTTCTTCTCCAGAGGGATCTGGGCCTGGACGAGTTCATCGAAGATGGAACGGTATTGGATCATCGCGGTGCGGAGTTCTTCAGTGGTTGCTTCATCCCGGCCGGGCCGTACTGCAATGTCGTGCGCCACGCGAAAGCTTTCCATCACGCGAGGATAGTTGACGGAGACATCCGCGGCGCGTTGTTCAAAGGTGCCCTTGGGATAGCCGCGGGCCTCGAGGAGCGAAGCGATCAGGTCGTCGGCCTCAGTAACCGCGGCCATGGGGTGATCGACGAAGCGGGATTGCACTGTTTGCCATTCGGCGATGAATCGCACCCGCTCGGTGGCGCCGAGTTCGCGGATTTTCAATGCGTCCATTCGGGTTTCACGATCGGTCAGTTTTGCTTCGGCCTTGCGTGAGGAGCCATGCTCCAGAACAGCGCGGTCGTATTCCGATCCGAAGCGAGTGCGGAAGGCACTTGTACGGGTTTTGCGGCGATGTGCGAACCCTACAACCGCGACGATAACGAGGAAGACAAGCACTACTGCTGCGGTGATGAGCTGGGTATCAGTGAAGTGGTAAGGCATTATGTTCTCCTGGGCGGGATTCCCGCGATGGCAAATCGTTAAAGGGGGGAGGCTTCCCTGGCGGGGAAGGATCCTGCACACAATCGATCATGGGCGGCCAGGTGAATGAATGCTGGATAGAATTGCACACTGCGTGGAATTGACTTGAATGTAAGAAGAGCCCCGGGGAAAATGCCTTCCGCCGTTGCGGCGTATATAACTTCCGGATTAATCCCGCCGAGTGGTTTCGCGGTCTTTTAAATATCGCTCAGTGACACCCCGACAACGAAGGTTGAAGGCGTCAAAGGGAGTTTGACGATCATTTGGGTTCTCGTTGTCGCTCCACGAGCTTTGCCGGAGGAGGTCGCGGTCGTACTCGGGCCCGAAATAATGGCGGAAAGGCGCCGCTTCTCCCCTGCTCTTCTCACGGAATGCTCTGACAACCGTGGCCACGCCAAAAATGAATGCGAAAGCGCCAATAGTCAACAGGATATTCGTAAGGTGAAACATAGCGTACTCCTTTGCATAGAGTGACTACGACAGCTTGAGCAGCGTGGCCAGGCATGCGGACGACCCGTGTCAACTTTGAAGCAAGCTGGGGCGGGAAGGATGGTCAAAATTGCTCAAATTGGAGTCATAACGGGCGCCTGCCCCGGACTATCTGCACAACGGCCATGGGCTGCCGCCCTTACATTCGAATGGCTGTTCAATTTTGCTCAGAGTCCCAAATATGTCATCTCGAAAGATTGTTGAAGAGTGTGCAATCTTATACAGCTTCCGTCAACTTGCTGCGGTTACTTTTGGTCACACAGCGTCGGATTCTCACGTCCGGCCGACGGGATGATGAGCTACACCGTGCAGCACAGATGAATAAGGGGGTACAAATGCGCAATTACAGGTCTGGTATTACGTGTTTACTGGCGGCTCTATTGGTCTTTTTCATCGCCGGTTGCGGTCAAGAGACAGTAACCATCCCAGGCGTTGTGTCAGTAACCCCCACACAGGGTGCTACCGGTGTCGTCATTAATACGACCGTCACCGCGACCTTCAGCATGGCGATGAACCCAACCTCGGTTACCACCTCGACCTTCACGGTGACGGGGCCGGGCGGGACTGCGGTCGCTGGAGCTGTCACGTACAGCGGCACGACGGCTACATTCACGCCGTCAGCCGATCTGGCATACGGAACCACCTATACCGCTACGCTCACCACCGGTATCTCAAGCCCGGGCGGCGCTGAATTGATTGGCCCCTACGTGTGGAGCTTTACGACCATTACCCCGCCACCTACGGTCCTGTCGACGATCCCTGCCAATGGAGCTGTAAGTGTGCCCATCGGCCAGGTGTTGAGCGCGACCTTCAGCGAACCGATGGCCTCCGGCACACTCAGCGCGACAACCTTCACGCTGTCAGTGACCGGCGGAGCTGCCGTAAATGGAACCGTGACGTATGCCAATGGAGTAGCGACGTTTACGCCAATGGCCGCTCTTGCCTACAGCACCAGCTACACGGCCACACTCACAACCGGGGTTACGAGCCTGGGGGGCACGCCGCTGGCGGCCAATTATGTGTGGACCTTCACGACGATTACGCCGCCGCCCACCGTGACAGCGGTGTCCCCTGTAAATGGCGCAACGAATGTGCCCGTCGGCCAGGCGCTCAGCGCGACCTTCAGCGAGCCGATGCTCTCCGGCTCCATCAGCGCAACAACCTTCACGCTGACAGTGACGGGCGGTGCTGCCGTAGTTGGCAGCGTCACGTACATCGGCACAGATGCGACGTTTACTCCGGCTGTCAACCTGGCTTACAGCACTTCGTACACGGCCACGATCACCACCGGAGCTGAGGACCTGGCGGGCCAGCCGCTGGCCAGCAACTACGTGTGGACCTTTACGACGATTACCCCGGCGCCTACTGTGACAGCGGTGGTTCCTATGAATGGAGCTACGGGTGTTCCGATCGCTCAGGCGCTCAGCGCGACCTTCAGCGAGGCGATGAATGCAGGCACGATCGACGCAGCAACCTTCACGGTTACGGGGCCGGGCGGAGTTACCGTACCTGGAGGCGTCACGTATGCTGCCGAAGTAGCGACGTTTACGCCGACTTCCAATCTGGACTACAGCACCTCCTACGTGGCCACGATCACCACCGGGGCTGAGGACCTGGCAGGCACCGGGCTGGCCACCAACTACGTATGGACTTTCACAACGGTTTCCCCGACGCTTGCGGTCGTATCCACAGTCCCAGTGAATACAGCCACGGGTGTACCGGTCACCCAGGTGCTCAGCGCCACCTTCAACGAGCCGATGAACTGCCCGGCATTTCCAGCGAACGCGTTCACAGTCACAGGCCCTGGTACGACTCCCGTACCCGGAACCATCGGCTGCTCGGGCTCGGTCGCGACGTTCACGCCGGCAGCCGATCTGGCAACCAACACTGTCTTTACGGCTACCATCGCCACCACCGCCCAGGACCTGGCGGGCAAATCGCTGGCCAGCAATTACGTGTGGAGCTTCAGAACGGTTCCTGCTCCCACCCCGCCAACGGTCATCGCCACCGTGCCGGTGAATGGGGCCACGGCAGTGCCCATCAACCAGGCCCTCACTGCCACCTTCAGTGAGGCGATGAACCCGGCAACGATCAACTCGGTAACCTTCACGCTGACAGCGACAGGCGGAGCCAGCGTAACCGGAGTCGTCACCTATGTCCCCGCCGGCTCGGTAGCGACGTTCACGCCAAGCGCAGACCTTGCGCCCACCACCGAATACACGGCCACGATCACTACCGGGGCTGAGGACCTGGCGGGAACCGCGCTGGCCCAGAATTACGTCTGGACCTTCACCACCGCTGCCCTCCCAATTGCCGTACCGCCAACGGTGACCTCGACCATCCCTCTCAACTTAGCCACGGGCGTGCCGCTCAATCAGATCGTCAGCGCCACCTTCAGCAAGGCGATGAATCCTGCCACCATCAATTCGACAACCTTTACGCTGGTTGCGCCAGGCGACGTTCTCGTGCCCGGCCTGGTTGCCTACGCAGCGGTTGGCAATACGCTGACGTTTACACCGACATCGAACCTCGCGCCCAGCACCACGTTTGTAGCCACGATCACCACCGGGGCTCAGGACCTGGCGGGTACTGCACTGAATGGTGGAATTGCTTGTAGCAGCAACTCCGGCAACTGTGTCTGGACCTTTACCACCGGCGCGGCTGTAGTCGTAACTCCGCCGGAGATTGTTTCGACAGTCCCGGCCAACGCGGCGACAAATGTGCCTCTCAGTCAGGCCGTCAGCGCCACCTTCACCGAAGCAATGGACCCACTGACCATTACCACGGGGACGTTCCAGCTAACGGGTCCGGGCGCAACTGTGATCGTTGGAACGGTCTCCTACGATGCAATCAACTTCATCGCCACTTTCACGCCCATGGCCCCGTTGACCGCCAGCACCACCTATACCGCGACGGTGACCAATGGAGCGACGGACCTGGCCGGCAATCCGCTGGGGAACACCGGGGCGCCGAATCCATGGACCTTCACGACCGGAGCGGCAGTTGTTCCACCACCCATCATCCTTGGGCCGACCATATCGCTGTTTGGCGGCTTTGGCGGCAGCTCCGGGATGACCAACCAGGGAATCAGCACGGTCGTCAATGGAGATATCGGGACCACCGGCGCCTCCACCACGATGACCGGATTCTACGATGAGAGCGTTGCGGCCGTTGCCGGTGTATATCCATGCTCGTATACGGTAACGCCAGGCAATTTTGGGCTGGTGAATGGAACCATCGAAACCGCTCCACCGCCTCCTAGCGGAGCGTGCTCCGACGAAGGAACCGCGGCGACAATGGTCATCGCAACCGAAGCCGCGCTGGAAGCTCGAACCGCTTACACCACTCTTCAAGGTCTCGCCTCAACCGGCGGCCTGGCAGCGGAGTTGGGCGGTACAACCATCTACCCTGGTGTCTACACCAACGCAAGCTCGGTTGGCATAACCACGGGGCCACTCACTCTCGACGCCAAGGGCGATCCCAATGCCTACTGGATCTTCCAGATCGGATCGTCTCTCACCGTGGGCACGCCAACATCATCTGAAAGCGTGATCCTGATCAACGGCGCCAAGGCCGGCAACGTTTACTGGGCAGTCGGGGGCCTCCCCGGCGCGGTCATTAATTACGGGGGAGGCGGGACGATGGTGGGAACCGTCATCTCCCAACCGGGAATCACGGTTTCAAGTCCCGGAGTGGCCGCGGTAACGACGATCGACGGCAGAGTGATTGCTTTGAGTGCGTCGACGACAATCGTGAACACCGTCATCAATGTGCCGTAATGCAATGCTGAGGCCGCCTCACGGCGGTCTTAGCGGGGTTTCAGACATGTGCGGTATTTGGCATGTTCTTTGCGCGTCGAATTAACCCGGCGCTCAGATTTTGGATGATCGCGACGCGCAGTTCGGGAGGCGACGATGAGATCGACTACAAAAATGATTGCGGCAGCGGCATTTGCCATTTTCTTAATGTCTGCATCCTGCCTCTCTGCGGAGGAGGCGGCAAAGGCGTCAGTCAGCGCTACAGGCGATTCGGCAGCCGCTTCCAGCGTCGCCCCTGTCGCCGAACTACCGGATGGGATGCCGTCTGCTCTGATGCCGATGGCCTCGATGGCGGCAGCCTCGCCGTATTCGGCAGGCCCCAACCTCGGCGTACCCAGAGTTGAGCTGTTCGCTGGCTACTCCTATCTGCGCGCCGTGCCAACGCAGACAGACAACCGGCTGATGTGGATGAATGGCGGCAGCGCGTCTATCGCTTTCAATATGAATCGCTACCTGGGCCTGGTTGCGGACTTTGGCGCCTACACCAACTCGAAGATGCAATTCACGGGCGCATATACGTCTACCGTCGATGTGGACAATTCAAACGTGGCTGCCCTCTCGTATCTCTTCGGTCCGCGCCTTTCGTACCGGAAGTTCGACAGGATTACTCCCTTTGCTCAGGTCCTGTTCGGCGGCGTACATGCGAACAAGGTGGTGCTCAAGGACTGTACATTCAGTTGCACGCTGCTTCCCTCGGAGAGCACGTTTGCCCTGACCGCCGGAGGCGGCCTTGACTTCAGGGTCCACCATCACATCGCCATCCGTATCATTCAAGCCGAATACCTGATGACCAGGTTCTCGAGTTACACGACCGGAAGCACCGGGACACAGAATGACATTCGTCTTTCTTCCGGAATCGTCTTCCGCTTCGGCGGAAATCCACATGTGGCTCCGCTGCCGCCCGTAACTTATTCCTGTTTCGTGAACCCGGCGAGCGTATTCCCCGGAGCCACGATTGCCGTCTCAGGCACAGCCATCAATCTGGACCCGGCAAAGACGGCCGTCTACACATGGTCAGCAGATGGCGGAACGGTGTCTGGAACCTCGAGCACGGCGAGCATCGACACGACGAATGCAGCTCCCGGCGCGTACACGCTGAAAGGCCACGTGTCTGAAGGCGACAAGGCCGGCGAGAGTGCGGATTGCAGCTCACCGTATGTGGTCAAGGCGTTTGAACCGCCGACCGTCAGTTGCACAGCCAATCCTTCCGTTGTGATCTCCGGCGGCGCTTCCACGATCACGGCCATCGGCGTCAGCCCGCAGAATCGACCTTTGACTTACAGCTTTAACTCCAACGTGGGTTCGGTGAGCGGGACAGGTTCGACTGCCACACTCACCACCACGGGTGCGCCGACGGGAGTCATCACCGTGACCTGCAATGTGGTCGATGACAAGGCGCAGACCGCTTCGAGCACAACTTCAGTGACGGTTGAGGCTCCGGTGGTTGCGCCCAAACCAACCACCAGCGACCTGTGCCCGGCCCACTTCGATAGGGACCTTCGGCGTCCGGCACGCGTGGACAACGAAGCGAAGGCTTGCCTGGATGAGGTTGCATTGACCCTGCAGCGCAGCTCCGACGCGAATCTGGCCATTGTTGGGAACGCGGACAGTAACGAAAAGAACAGTCAAAAACTTGCTGCTGAGCGCGCGGTGAACACAAAGGCCTATTTGGTCGGCGAGAAGGGAATCGATTCAACCCGAATCAGGGTGTACACCGGCTCTCAGAACGGAAAGATCGTCTCCATCACACTGATTCCGGCAGATGCGACGTTCGATGCCACGGGCGATACCCCGGTCGAGTAGCGGGCCGGCGGCGGATTGACAATGCATTAACAACGCCGCGCAAAGCGCGCAGGAGGGTTCCATGTCACAAACTGTAGCGGAAAGAACAGCTGAGAGCATCGCCGAATCAGCTCACCAGGCTTCTTGTGCAACAGGCGCGGTTGCCGATGCGATAGAGGATGGCGTAGGAGTCTTGAGGCGTGCCGCGAAGCAAGGTTGCGATGCTGCCGAAGAATTCCTGAATGAGACAACTCATCGCATGCAGCGGCACCTTGCGCTCACTGTTGCGACGACGTTTGCGGCAGGCGCCACGGCGGGGTTGCTCATCGGATTGTTGATGAAACGAAGATAGATCGCAACCGTTGGCAGTGAACTTCCTTCGCAAACTGATCCGCTGGAATACACGGCCATGGGCCGGGTTCAAAGGAACAGCCCAGCGGCTGCGTGCGAATATCGGAACGACCATCGACATTCCGGACCCGCCTACGTTTTCCAAAGCGTTCCCTCGCCGATTTCCCGACACCCCTTGCATATTCACCACTTCGACCCGGGGAGCAAAACTGACCAGACCTTCCTGGAAAGAGGGGTCATGTTGATAACTGGAGAGATCAACCATGCCGACACAATTTGAGAATCAAGAAGCAACGAAACTGAACGACGAGACGGTCTCGGATACAACAGCAGAGAAGAGGATTGAGCACACGGCTGAAAAGGCCGCGGAGAAATCTACAAAAACAGTACAGCACTACGACAAGGATCATGGCGTCATTTCAAAATGAACGGCTTGGCCGTTATCCGTGAGGAGTGACAGGCAGAGTGAGCCGGTCACGCCGGACGCCAATTCGAAGCGCACGACCGCGCTATCGTCCGCAGAGACTGATCGGCCCCGGAACCTGCACCATCCGGGCCTCACAGGCGGGCGACACCACCTGCAGCGCGGCTCCGAATGTCAGCCGGAGCTTTCACGTCAATCCTTAGCTGGGGCATGGGCTCCAGACTACTTATATAACTGTGTGTCTCATCCCCTCTGGTACAGAATCGGCCGGGCAGTCTACAGGGAAGGCAGCGGATTTGCCGATCCACGAGTTCAGCGATTACCGCGGACTTGGGTACTTTATTGCCTGGCCCCTGAAGCCGCGCGGCTTTGCTGGCGGCAGGGAAGTGACGCGGTAAATACCAGCGAGATACGATGGGGAGCAGGATTTCAACTACCGCAATTCCGAACAGCTATCATTGACTTACCGTGTGGCTTGGCCGCTGTCGGTTTGGCGCGACAACGAAGACGCAGTGGCGCCTGCGACCCGGCAGCAAGAAAGGAATTGCCACGCGCTTCTATGGAGACTAGACATTTTCAAATCGACCGCTTGAAGGTGGAAGTACACCCGGACAAAGAATCAGCTGGAAGAGCCGCTGCGCAAGCTGCTGGGGAGCACTTGAGTCAACTGGGTTCCGCGCATGACCGCATAGGCGTCGTCTTTGCCACGGGCGCTTCACAGCTTGCCATGCTGCGCGCTTTGATCTCGGCGCGGAACATTCCCTGGGATCAAATCCATGGCTTTCACATGGATGAATATGTAGGCATCGATGAGAACCACCCCGCTTCATTCCGGCATTATCTTCGGGAGAACCTGACCTCGCGCGTCCACATGCGCGCATTCAATGAAATCGACGGAAGCTCACCCGATCCTGGCTTTGTGTGCCGGGATTATGCGGAGAAGCTCCGTTCCGCGTCTCCGCAGTTGTGCCTCCTCGGAATTGGAGAGAATGGACACCTGGCGTTCAACGATCCCGCCGAAGCGGACTTCCACGATCCCGCAGATGTGAAGATTGTGACGCTGGACTCAGCATGCCGCCAGCAACAGACTGCCGAGGGTTGGTTCGGGAGCATCGAGGAGGTTCCGGCAAAGGCAATCACAGTCACAATCCCGGCGCTGGTGCGCATACCCAGGTTGATTCTCAGCGTTCCAGGAAAACGCAAGGCGGAAATCGTAAGGCGCGCTTTCCATGAGCCTATATCTACGCATTGTCCAGCTACGATACTTCGCACGCATCCAGATGCAACAGTTTACCTGGATATGGATTCCGCGGCGGAACTGGGCGATAAGGGCAAGATCCTCTGACTTTCGTCCGGCAAACCGGCAAAAACAACTTAGTCCACCAAGTTATGAAGGACCGGAGCTTCTTGAATTTATTGCGGCGAAGTGTTACCCGGCGCGCGGATCAATAGCAAGATGCTGGCGGTTGCGAAGAGGGGCATCAATCCTGCCGCCAGAAATGCAGGGCCGTAAGAAAAGCGATCGACCAGGATGCCGACGGCCATGGTGAAAGCTGCGCCCACCAGACCGGCCGCCAATCCGCTCAGGCCCGTAACTGTGGCCACAACATCGTGTGGAAACAAGTCGGAGGGAAGGGTCAGGCCCATTGTGGACCAGCTCGCGTAGCCCCAAAGGGCGAAACAGATCAGCGCCAGCGCGGCATAGACGCTGTGCACACCGGCGGCGGGAATTCCGGCAAGAATCGGAAGGCAACTGAAGACACATACCCACGTGCGGGCGCGAACCACGGAGACGCCCCGGCGAATGCAATATCCGGAGATCAGGCCGCCAGTGAAGTTGCCAAGATCGGCGGCGACAAAAGGCATCCATGCGAACAGTGCGATCCGCTGGAGGCTGAAACCGCGCGCATCGCTCAGGTATTTGGGAAGCCAGGTAATGTAGAACCACCAGATGGGATCGGTGAGCGCGCGGCCCAGGACGATGCCCCATACATTTCGATCGCGGGCGAGCTTGAGCCAACGCCGCGGGCCTCGCTCCGGAGAGACGCTGGGAACTTCCTGGCCGGCGCGAATGTACGCAACCTCCGCCGGCGTCACCCTCGGATGACGGTCCACGCGATGGTAGACGCGCAGCCACATCAGCAGCCAGACGAATCCGACCAGTCCTGAAACAATGAAAGCGGAGCGCCAGCCAAATCTTATTGCGATCAAAGGAATGGACAGCGCCGCTACGGCGCCTCCGACACTGGAGCCGCTGTCGAAGATGGCCACAGCGAGGCTGCGTTCCTGGCTCGGAAACCACTCGGCAACCGTCTTGCTGGCGCCCGGCCAGTTCAGGCCTTCTCCAATCCCCAGAAGAAATCGAAAAGACGCAAAGCCGAAGACGGATGTCGCGAATCCGGTGAGCATGTTGACAATGGACCAAAAGACCACGGCCAGGGCCAGCCCGAGGCGTGTGCCTACGGCGTCGAGGAAAATGCCGCCGAGAAGCCATGTGACCGCATAGGCGACCTGAAACGCCGCGGAAATCTTGCCGAAGTCAGTATTGGTCAGATGATATTGCGCTGAAATCACCGGGACCAAAAGGGAGAAGGTCTGACGGCTGATGTAGTTGATTACAGTCGAGAAAAAGAGCGTCCAAACGATCCACCACCGCACTCGTCCCGGGCTGCGAGGCCCGGTCGGCCTTCCGTTTTGGCGCGGGAGATTCAGTGGATTCATTTCTTCTGGCTCAATCGAAACCAGCCCGGAACTACCGTTAACTGGTCCGGGCAACGGGCTGATCTACAATTTCTTCCGTCAGCGGATTCCAGTAGAGCCTCTTGCCGCTCCAATACGACTGCGCGGCCATGATGGTGACAATTGAGTGCGAGAATCCGTGATCCACGTTTGCGTTTGGCTGGTTCCGCGAATGCATGGCCTTGAGCCAGTTCACAATATGCACTTCGCTGTCGTCATCGGGGCCAAGCGAACTCGGCGGGTCGGCGCCAGGAACCTTGACGATTTCTTCCCGGTCTGCGGCTGGACTGATTAGAGGCACGCCCTCTGTTTCTACCGATCCGGAAAATTCATCCCGGCCGCCTTCTTTGCTGACAGTAAAGAGTGAGGCGCCCTCGCCGCCATAATTCGCAATGGTGCCGTCGCGCCCCTGGATCCTGGAAAAGCTACGAAAGCTATTCCCGAATACGCTCTTGTAGGTATAGAGAAAGCCCTTGGGATAAGTGACGGCGGCAACACAAGTATCCGGATTCTCGCGCCCGTCTTGCCAGGCATAAATCCCGCCGTTGGCCACAACACTCTCGGGATACGCTTCGTCGGTCCAAAGGTGGACCAGGTCGCAGCCATGGCTCATCCACTGATCGAAGATTCCCGAGGAATAATCCTTATAGAGACGGAATTCGAGGTAAACATGGGGATCGAAAGGGCGGTGAGGCTTGCCTGACAGCCAGCGATCCCAGTCTGTGTCTTCCTCGCGAAGCTTCGACTTGCGCTCGAAGAGCCACTTCTTCCATTCCAGGTTGCGATCCTGTTCCATCGCATCGGAGTTGCCGGTATCCATATTCACAAACCGCCAACGCTCCTCATTCACATTCCATTCCTGCTCGATATGAACGATAGCGCCGATGCGGCCGGACCGAACGATGTCGCGAACGGCCAACTGATAGGGCTCACTGCGGTGCTGCGACCCCATTTGGACCACTTGCCTTGAAGCCTTTACCGCATCGCGAGCCTCTTTGGCTTCGGAAAGAACATTGGCAAACGGTTTCTCTACATAACAGTCCTTGCCTGCCCTCACCACGTCAGCGCAGAGTTTTGCGTGCTGGAAGTCCCCCGTGGCGATCATGACACCATCGATATCGTTGCGGGCAAGCAGATCCTCAGAGTACTTATAGGATTGCGGGGCCAGGTTGAAGATTTCTTTGATCTGGGCCGCGCGCTGCTCTCGCGCCAGACTCCAGATGTCGCACACGGCTACTGTTTCAACCGGCAGTTTCCGTGAGGCCAGCTGAACCATGTGCACATGCCCCTGACTGCGCGCGCCGCATCCCAGTTGGGCCAGGCGAATGCGATCGTTCGAGCCCATTACCCGCGCATAGGAACGGGCGTCCATTCCCGCCGCGAGCATGGTTCCCGCTGCCTGCTTCATAAAGGTTCTGCGATCGGTCCCTGAAGTAGACTCATCAGTCATAGTTCACGCCCATCCTTCTTGCATAACGTCTTCGGTGAGTGGCTGAATCCCGGCGCAATTCATTGGCCGGCTCCAAATCCAAATAGATCGTTGCACCTGGATCAAGAGAGCGTCAAGAAAACTGGGGCGTGATTGGGACAAACCGCGTGCGCGGCACTCCAACACGCCGTAGTCGGACAATCCGGGCTCTCTTGTGTATACTTTGTGCCGCAATGGATTTCCCATCATTCCCTGCACAGGGGAGGAAGATTGAGCGATCCGATGGAGAGACAACATGATTAATCGACGCGACTTTCTTGACACGCTTGCCGTAGGGGCGGCAGGTTTGGCTATCGGTTCCACCGCAAGGAGCTACAGCCAGATTCTCGGCTCGAACGATCGCCTGAACTTTGCAATCATGGGCCTGCGCTGGCGAGGCTATGCCCATCTTTCAGCACTCATGGGGAATAAGGATGCCGCCCGCGTTTCCCATGTGTGCGATGTGGACAGCACGATTCTCGCCAAATTTGCGGGTATCGCCGAACACGAACTGGGATATGCTCCCGCCAGCGTGAAGGACTTTCGCTCCATCCTGCAGCAAAAGGACGTGGATGCCGTCACTATCGCCACTCCGGATCACTGGCATACTCCGCTTGCCATCGCCGCCCTCGAGGCCGGCAAGCACGTTTATGTTGAAAAGCCATGCAGCCACAACCCTGCCGAGGGCGCAATGCTGGTGCAGGCTCAACTGAAGTACCAGAAGCACGTCCAGCAGGGTACGCAACAGCGATCGTGCCTGCGCACGATGGAAGCCATCGATAAGATACACAGCGGACTCATCGGCAGGGCCTATTTTGCCAAAGGCTGGTACAGCAACACGAGAAAGTCAATCGGCATCGGCAAGGAAGCGCCCGTGCCGGCACAGCTCGATTGGGATCTGTGGCAGGGACCTGCGCCACGGCGGCCATACATGGATAATATTCATCCCTATAACTGGCACTGGTTTAAACACTGGGGGACCGGCGAGGCACTAAACAACGGTACACATAGCATCGATTTGTGCCGCTGGGCGCTGGAAGTGGATTATCCGAAGAGCGTTACGGCGTCAGGTGGAAGATACCAGTTCAAAGATGACTGGCAGTTTTATGACACACTGGTAACCAGCTTCGATTACGGCGATAAGATGATTTCCTGGGAAGGCAAATCATGCAACGGGATGAAGTACTACGACCACGCTTCGGGGCTGACCGTCATGGGGACCGAGGGCTCGATATTTATTTATGGCGATGGCGGAAGCGGGTACGATGTCTACGATCTGAACGGAACCAGGACGGGCGTGTTCAAGGACGACGATACGACGCCTTTCTATGACAAGTTCGACGGCGACGTGCCAACCGTTGCCCACTTCGCCAACTTTATCGCTGCGATCCGCAAGGGAGAGAAACTTCACGCTCCTATCTCACAAGGCAACATTGTTGTTACCATGCTTCAACTCTCTAATATCGCCTGGGAGCTGAACCGGGAGTTGCAGCTTGACCCGCGCGACGGGAAGATTCAGGACGACGCTAAAGCGATGAAGATGTGGTCGCGCGAATACGAGAAGGGCTGGGCGCCGCATCTGTGAGAGCGGTAAATGTGGCAGGCGTCCTTCGAGCGGACGCCTGTCTTGTTTATCGAGGAAGATGTAGTGGCGAAGCGGTTAGCGGTGTTGTGGCAACCGCTGGCGGAGGTTCTGGTGAGGGGTTCGACCGACGTGCGGCTGGTTTGCGTCCTAGCGATGGCGGTCATGAGCGCCAAGCCAGGTACCGGACAGAATGCGCCCCCGGCTGAGGCTTTTCGCGTGCTGCCCGCCGCAGAAGCGGAAGGCCCGCAGATTACGCCGTACTTGCTCTATCAAACCGCACTTGCATGGGATGAGGATGAAATTCGCCGGCAACGCTGGTCGCGTGTCAAGAGCGAGAGCGAACTTCTGCAGTTGCGCGCGGAGCTTAAACGATCGCTGATCGAAATGATCGGTGGGCTTCCAACGCAGAAGACAGATCTGCACGCTGAGATTACGGGCACAGTTTCCGGTGCCGGGTTTCATATCGAGAAGCTGATCTATCAAAGTCTTCCTGGCTTCTATGTAACTGCGCTTGTGTATGTACCTGAGAATGGCGACAAGTTACATCCAGCCATTCTGGTTCCGGCGGGGCACTCGGCAGACGGGAAGAATCATTACCAGGCGCTTTGCGAGAGGCTGGCCCTGCGCGGGTACCTCGCTATCAGCTGGGACCCGGTGGGGCAAGGCGAAAGAAGCCAGTTCTGGGATGCAAAGGCAAAGAAGAGCCGTTACAACCTGATCTGTGGCGAGCATGCCGTGATGGGAAACCTGGCCTATCTCGCCGGCGCCAATCTGGCCCGGTGGGAAGTGTGGGATGGCGTGCGCGCCGTGGATTATCTGCTCACTCGCCCAGACGTGGACGGCGCAAGGATCAATATCACCGGCACGAGCGGCGGCGGTTTCCAGACGGCGCTGATCGGCGCGCTCGATGAGAGGATCAAGGTCATCATTCCCTCTTGTTACATTACGGCGCTCCCCATGCGGGTGGAAAACCGAATCTTTGCCGATTCAGACAGCGATCCGGAGCAGGATCTCTTCGGGCTCATCTCGAAGGGAGTGGATCATGCGGGCATGTTATTGGCGATGTATCCGCGCGCGGTGATGGTGGCAACCGCCAGTCTCGATTTCTTCCCGGTGCAGGGCGCACATGAGTCCTACGAGGAAGTTAGCAGCTTCTACAAGCGTTTTGGATACGGCGACCGAATCGAATTCGCCGAGAGTTACAACCGGCACGAGTATTCGTTGAAGAACCAGGAAGCAGCGTTGAGCTTTCTCGATCGTTTCAATCAAATGCCGGTTCGCCACGGCCTTCCGCCTGTAACTCCGTTCAGCGACACCGACCTTCGCGTGACAAAGAGCGGGCAAGTGTCGATCGATTATCCGGAGGGGCGTACGCTCCTTCAATTCATCGCCGCGTACTCCATAGACGCTTCGCATCACAACCAGTCAACATTGGCCGAGCTGTACCGGAGCGAACAGGATCCGGACATTGCCTCCTGGAGCGTCAGCAGGTATGCCGGCTCTTCGTTGTCAATGGAACTGCGTTGGGAAGCTGTTGGAAGCACCACGATTGGAACAGTGCATATCGACCGTTATGTGCTTCATCACAGCAGGTATCTGGAGATGCCATTTCTTCACTTTTACAGTGAAGACCGCCACCCGAAAGGAGGTATCCTTTGGTTCAGCCTTCACGGCAAAGCGTCCCGGGAGGATTGGCCACAGATATCGAAGCTTTTGAACGACGGCTACGAAGTATTCTCATTCGATTTTCGCGGACTGGGAGAAACCAGCATGAAGTTTCGCGTCGATTCATCCGGCATTTCAACGCCCGATAGCTTCGATGAAGCTTATGTCAATCCCCTCGACAGCGTACTGGCTGATTATGTCTATAATTCCCTGCTGACCGGGCGGCCCTATTTTCTTCAGATGCTTGACGATCTCAAGATCGCCCAGCTCTTTATTCGCAGTCTGAATTCACGGTTCCCGCGGGAGCCGCTGACACTGGCCGCAACCGGTGAAGCGTACAGCCTGGCCGTTCGATTCCAGGAAGTCGATCCGGAAGTCTCAATTCTGAAACAAGAATCCACGCCGGTTCTGAACTGGTCCACGTTGGTAGCTCAAGGCCAGGAGCAGTGGCCCATTGCGTTCCTGATGCCGTCCGGAGCCGCCATCCGAGCGAAGTGAGGGAACAGTGCACGAGTAATGCGGCCGGCGAGCGCGGAGGGCTTTTTGTTGACGGCGGAAGGAATGGCTGCTAGGTTGGTCTGTTTGCGAGGCAGGCGCCGCGCATGCTGTGAACTGCGTGTTGCAAAGGATCGTGTAACTCAGGAAAGAAGGTGCGTTCCATGGTGAATCGCCGCCAGTTTATGAAGACAGTTGGACTAGCCGCCGTTGCAGGTGCCGGTATGGATGCGGTGGGGGCGCAAGCTGCCGCCGGGGCGCAATCGGATGCGAACGCGATCAAGTCCAAATGGGCGAGACTGCTTCCCGGATGCTGTGCCTACTCATACAATGAGGACCTCAGGCGCGGCGCAATGACGATGGAAGATTTCATCCTCAAGGCAGTAGAGTTGCGACTGGCCGGCGTCGATATGACGGTGTATTACCTGAAGTCCACCGATCCGGCGTATCTTCACAGCCTGCGTCATTTGGCCTACCAGCATGCCGTGGCTTTCTCAGGATGCGCATGCGGCGTGAGCATGGTGCAGGCCGACGCTCAAAAGCGCGCGGATAGCGTGAAGCAAATCGAGAAGTGGGTCGATGTGACGGACCACCTTGGAGCCTCACATCTGAGGATCTTTGCAGGTGTGCTGCCGGAGGGCGCGAGGCTGAAGGATGCTGTCGATTGGGTGGTTGAGGCGATGAAGGCCGCAGTCGATTATTCCGGCCAAAAGGGCATCACGCTTGGGGTTGAAGACCACGAAGGCGTTACGCAAAACGCCGACCTATGCGTCGAGATCATGCAACGGGTTAACTCGCCATATGCCGGAATCAACCTCGATATCACGAATTTCATTCCTACGCCGACTCAAGACGCTTACGCGCAGATTGCCGCGTGCATCCCGTATGCCACCAATATCCATATTCGCGACCACTTTTACGATCACAGTCCGGTGGATATGGACCGCGTTTGGCAGATCTTCGCGAATGCCGGACACCAGGGATTTGTGTCAGCGGAGTACGAACCCAACTACCCTGGCAGCCTGCCCCCTTCGGCCGGGGTGCCGAAACTGGTTGGCGATATCCAGGCGCTGTGCAAGAAGTATTCCAGCTATTGAGCGATAGATAGCGGCGATCTGCCCTTCTTCCGGAGCAGGGAGCTCCATCGAATACGTGGGAGCGATCTCCGGCAGAGAGCAAAGTGATCTTGCTCATGGCGGTTGGCCGATGCCTGGGGAGTTGCGAGAGTATAGTACCCGCCGTGTATTGCTTTCCTTTTCCCTCTCGAATGCCGCTCGGCGCTTTTTCTCTTTCCGCACTCGTGGCATCGCACAAGTCCTCTGTGTCAGGATCGTGAATCCAGTTGCCTACGTAATTGGCTGCCTGGGTTTCGAACACTTCGGGAGGATGAGAGAAAAACCTTGTAACTTAGTGATTTTATGGTATCGGGAGGGAGGCGGATTGCGAGTTCGTATTGATTGCACACAAGTTATTGAAACTGCTATACGCTCACATTTATCGAAACGCAGGAAACGCGGCTCTGAACTACACCACAAGTAAACGGAGATTCAGACGAATATTAGCACTGTTATCTTTTTCGGTAGAAGATGAGGGTCGAGCTTGGAGCGTCGGGTAACTGAATCTGGAGATGGACCAGTTCGCTTCCTTTCATCTGCCGAACGGGTGCACGCTCGTAAGTGGTACGAATTTCGACGTCGTACATGGCGGCGGGATCAAGGTGCTTTGGGCGTACCTCAATCGATGGGAAGGGGCTCAGGGGACGGCGCAGCAACATTACCAGCCCGTCTTTCCTTTCCGGGCGATCCCATTGCCATGCGGTCCAGGACTCGGGGTCCCGGCTGTATGGCAGTAACGGATAGAAATCTCCAAATATATATGGTTGTGCCTCACGATATTCGGCCAAACCCTGTTTGATCCAAGACACCCACTCTGCGTTGTTTACGCCTGCTGCGCCGGGTCCAACGCCAAAGCCTGCGCTGTAGCCAAGGCGCATCAGATACAAACTCTCCGGTGTGGAATATGGGCCTGGATGGGTCCACGGGACGTTATGTCCTTCAAACTCCATCGAGTAAGTCTCGAATCCCATGTTCTCAGGGACCCAGTATGCGAGAGCCTGCGTTTGCGCCTGCTCGGCCAGCGTATCGGTGAACCCGTAATCGGTTCGCCAAACCGAAAAGCTCCGGGACATCATCTCGATATCCAGACGCCGGCCGCCGCTGGCGCAGTTATCGATGTGCAATCCCGGATGCCTTCGCAGCAGGTCATCCCACATTTCATAGAGGCCTTCGATATGCCCGATCTCAGTCATGCCTATGCGATCGGGCTTGTCTGCCGCCTTCCAATAGTTCTCCGGGCTGTGATTGAAATCCTGGCGATACCATGTCATTCCAAAATCGGTGATGAAATCGGAAACCATGTGCGTAAGTCCCTGGCGGGCAGCGGGATTTCCAAGGTCAGCCTGCAACTCGTCATGAGTCATCCACGGCTCTCGTGGCCGCTCGAGAAACCAGTCGGGATGATCCTTGGCAATCTTCTTGCCGGGCATGGATATTTCCGGTTCGATCCAGAGTGAGAAACCAATTCCTGCCGCTTTGAGAGCGTCGCCAAGTGGTTTGATGCCGTGCGGATAATAAAGCGGACTGGGAAACCAGTCGCCGCGATTCTTCCACCAGGGATTGGTAGGGTCCATCTCCGCGCCAACGGAGTCACCATACCAGCCTGCATCTACTGCAAAGACATCGACAGGTATTTTGTTGTCGTGCACCCATTGGATGTAGGCTAGCTTGTCTGCGATAGGCTCAGACCCCCAGCCGCCAAAGAGGACAGGACCACGCATGGGCTTGCCATTGTCGTGCGGCGTGTAATGCGCAAACAGAAGCCGGCGCCAGCGATTTTGCGATTGCTGCCAGTCGCCTCCTGTCCAACTCATGATCACGATCCGCGGCGTCCTGATCTCTTCGCCGGGATGCAGCAGGAGATGAGTATGCTTCATGCCGCCGGCTAATCTGATCGTCTTGCCTTCCTTGTCAAATGAAAAGTCGGCTCTCCAATTGCCCGACCAGCCGATTGCCAGGATAAGTCCATGATCGCCGGTCTGCAGATTGAAGAATGGGAGCGTCATGCCGCTCGAGGACCTCCCATACTCGGGCTCAAAGTGCTGGTCTTTGCCAGGCTCCAGGCTCTCCATCATGGGCATAAAGTCTTCAGCGTTGGCGTCGCTGCCTTTGGCATGGCGGATGAGGAGATTACCTGGCGAAGCCGGAAGCGCCGAATCGAGCGGCAGGATGTCTTCGAGGATAGGAGTATCGGATGGCCCATTGTTGCGAAAGCGGAGAACCCAATCGACGACTCCGGGGAACTCTGCATAGTGCCGGACTTCCGCAGTTACTTTGAGGCGAGCAATGGGGTCTGTGTAGGAAAAGAGCCGCACTTGAGCAGCAGTTCCCGCTGCAGTCTCGCTTTCTGTCTGCCATGTCTTCAGCAGTTCAGCGGAGTCTTTGCCGGCGTATTTGAAGGAGAACGGAACATGATCCGGCCTCCAAAGCTGGGGAGAAGTGAGATCGTCTGCCAGCGTTTGACTCAGCGCGCAGGGGTAACTGCCCGCAAGAAGGAGAAAAGCGAATCCAATTCTCATCGAGTTTCCTCATCCGGCCGTTGCGTCTCAGGCGCTCTTCATCACGAGCGCCTGACCAGGTTGCTCCCTGGGGCGCGAGGCTGCGGAAGCTTCAGTTCCTATCGCTACCATTCGACCATGACCACGCAATAAGATCGCACGTCTGAGAGCGTAAAGGTTGTATAAGCCTCGCTCCTGGCGAAGTCGATTGACTGCGCGGGCTTCGCACCGGGAGCGTGAACTGTTACCTTTAGTGGCTGCCGATTCTCCGGCACTCGGACACCGATCTCAATCGCTTTGGAATTGGCGGCGTTCGAGCGATCATAGTTCACGACATGAATTAAAACGCGCTGCCTCATTGGTTGGCTTGTGTAATTGATTACGATTCCCCGGGGCGCATTCAGACGGATGAGGGCCTGATCCTCAGATGCCCAATTCACCAACTCAAGAAATCTCTTCCAGTTCTTCGGCCGCTTCCAGAACTCTTCCCCGATTGCAAAGTATGGTTGCAAAGGCGGCGGTGTGCCATCGAACTCCATCCCCGGAAGGTACGCAACTCGGCCTCGGCCAAACTTCATACTTGTCGCAATCCCCGCTGGCGCCGCACCAGAATCTACCTGCTGCTGGTACTCAGTTGCGCCCTCTTGAGGCCCTACCATCCCCGCGAGGCCTGGCGTGACCCGAACGCGCCTCCACTCGTCGTAGAGACCTGTCTGGCCGATCACGACCAGCGCGCCGCCGTGCTCAACGTAACCGCGAAGAAGCGATATCTGGGTATCGGAAAGGCACTCGGAATTGGGGAGAATTAAAACCTTGTATTTGGCCAGATCCCTCAGCCCTTCATCGAAGACCAGATCGAACGGAATGCCTCCTTCGATCAGGGCCTGCTCCGCAAGTTCCGTCGAAAGCTGGACCACCGCGTTGTTATAGGTCAACGACGCATACGATCGCAGCAGGCCGACATTGGCCATGTCCACGCTGTTTTCGTACATTTCCCTGTTCTGCCGATAGAACTCTATATACTCTCCCGTCACTTTCGAAATCGGATAAACTCCCACACATCCGAGGGTTTGATTGAATGCAAGAGCTTCTGAAAGCGCCAATGCGTTGTCCTGAAGGTAGGTCAACAGAACATTCGAGCAGGCCCTGGCCAGCTTGTAGCTGCGAATTCTCGTCACCAACCGGCCGTCTGAATGATAGCCAATCACCTCATCCTCTTCGCTCCAGAACGCCTTCGTGAACTTCAGGAGACTCGCGTGATCGACTCCCGATTCCCATGCGCGGTTGTTGCCGGTTATCCCCCCCGGATTGATCTCCAGGGCAACTTCAGGGTTCAGCGACATCGCATAATCGTGCATCTGCTCAAGCGCATCTGCCATTGTCTGGCAGCGAAAGTCGATCCACTCCTGGAATGCGGGATCGAATATGATCTGCATCCCGCCAGGCGGGTTATCCCGGTTCCATTGAGGCGGATTCACAAAATCCACACGCTCAAAGCCGAATCTCTGCCGAAGTTGTGCGTCGCTGTACTTTGCTTTCAAGCGTTTTCTGAATCCTGCCCTGCACGCGGGGCAATGGCAGGAGTCCGGCTCGGCGTTGAGATCGAAGTTATCAAAGTGGATAAAGTCTGTCTTCACTTCGACAATCGCGTATCTTATTACTTTTTTCAGGTAATTCAGGTAATCCTGATTGCTGAAGCACGGTCGATATCGGAATGATTGCTGGTACCCATAGGCAAGAAGGATGGGAAGGCCGGCAATGTCCCGCTGGATCCAGTCCACTGCCTTGGGTTCTTCTGCGAAGAAAGTTTCATACATCATGCTGTTCCACTGAATATAGGTATCGGCCTTCATACCCAGCCGGTGCGCAATCGCGACTGCCTTGCGCGTCTCTTCCATCTCCTCCTGTTCGGCCTCCATGCCGAATCCCTTGTACAGATGCGTATGAAACACCTCCACGCCTGCGTCGTGGAGTTGGCGAATCAATTCTTCGCTCTGCTGGTAATCACACACTTGCCGTGCGTCAGTGCGCTGCCCTCCGCGGCGGACGACGAACATATACGGCTCATGGGAACCACCTGCATCAATCAACCCCTTCCTCATCCAGTCTTGCTCCGGAGCTGCGGATTCCGAAGCTCCAATGGGCATGCCATTCGCCAGTCGTGAAGCTGCAGCCACGGCAATTGCGCCGCCTATGAAGTTCCGCCGATTAATCGTCATAATCTCGATCCGCCTTGGTTGTTTCGCGACCCTGATTGTAGGCTCTTATGCCGCTTCAGCATAAGAAGCCGGCGTTAGAGCGCTCAGGCCGATTGTCCAGAGGGCAACCGGCCTGAGCGTCTTTCGGTTAGACGGTTTCGCTAGAACTGGTAAACCGCGGATAACTCGATCTTTCGTGGCGCGGAGGCCGTCCCGCCAATCACACCCCAAGCCGTTGCCGCATTGCCGCCGATGTAGCTGTTGGGTGTTCCATAACTGGCAATGTTGAATGCGTTGAAGGCGTCGACGCGGATCTTGAAGCTCTCTTCCCTGATGGTTGCGAAGTCTTTGGAGAGCGACAGATCGTAGTTCTGGAATCCTGGGCCACGCTCCGTCCCGACACGAGTGGTGCCCACGTCCTGGTTAGTGCGGCCATAAGCGCAAGCCGGATTGGACGCGGACGGCGCCGTACGGTGCGAAGTACATGGACTTGCCGATGGATCCGTGCCAAACCACCTGAAAATGCCATCTGCGCCCTTTCCACGGTGAACGATCTTCAACGGGCCGTAGTGGTTAGCTAATTCAAAATAGTCGCCGCTCAAATTCTGCGAACAATTATTATTGCAGTCGGCGCCTTGATGCATCGTCAGCGGGTAGCCTGAATTGAGCTGCACATTTGTGCTGAATTGCCATCCGCCAAATGCTTCATCGGTCAACCGGCTCCAGGATGAGCCAAACTGTTTTCCACGGCCGAATGGCAACTGGTAGACCATGATTCCCGATACCACCTGTCTCGCGTCAAACGTGGAAGGACCGTAGTCTCCCCTGGGGTTATAGATATTCTGCCAGTAAGAGTCGTCATCGTTGTAATTATCGGTGCCGAAATATCCTGGGTTATTGGTGAGCGATTTGCCGAATGTGTAGTTGACCAGAAACTCCAAACCCTTGGATTGGTGACGTTGCAGCGTGGCCTGGAGAGAATGATAGTTTGAAATGCCGCGAGATACCGTCTCCTTGAGCACGTTGCTGCCCGGATTGTCAGGGCTATTGGGGTTACCCACAAGCGCGAAGTATGGTTCGATCGTCTGATAGCAGGCATCGATCGCGGCAGCTCCAGAGAGGCCCGAGCAGGTGTCGTCGGTAGTGTACTGATTGGCCCAATAGGGAACAGCCAGGTGCTGGCCCGTCTGGCCAACATAGCCTCCCTGCACCGACGTATGTTCGCCGATCTGATATTGGACGCCCAGGTTGAACTGCTGAATTACCGCCGGACGCATATTCTGATCCCAGGCATAATATTGAGCTCCGGCGCCGGAGGCTGCGGCTGGGGTTCCAACAAGGCCATTGCTCAGCTGGAACGTACTTCCTTCCGATGTTCCAGTGGGTCCCGAGGAGTTGTTTGTAACCGCCGGCTGGAATTGCACGTTTTGCGTCATGCGCAGGGATGAGCCCGTGGATTCCAACTCGTCAGTGCTCCCGTATCCGCCGCGAACCACCAGTTTCGGCATCACCGAATAGGCAAAGCCGATACGCGGCATAAAGCCGAGACGATAAGGGTTGATGAGAGCCCGGCTGTTTTTCTTGCCTGTGGTTGGATTGTATTGTCCCGCGAATTCCAACATGGAATTGATCGGAGTGCCAGCGGGCTTTCCTTTTGCATAGGCCAGATTGACATTGACCATCTTGTTGTTAACTTCATAATTGGGCTGCTCGTAGGAATAGCGCAGGCCCAGATTCACGGTCAGATTCGGAAGCACCTTCCAGTCGTCCTGAGCATAGATCGCATCGCGCCACTGGCGTTGGCCAAATGGGCCATGGACGCCGGAGATTTGAGCTTTCGATGCTGTGTCGAGGAGGAACTCAGCAAACCCGTAGCCCTCGTCGCAGATAGTAACGCAGCTCCAGTTAGCCGTATCGTTGCCGTTATAGCCGAAATATCCCAGCGCGCCACCGGTATCGCTCGAACTATAGTAATCCTGCTGATAGCGGAGGAATTCAACTCCAAACTTAGTAATGTGCTTTCCGTGTTCCCAGTTAAGAACATCGTTGTAATCGAAATTGTTATCGACGGCGAAACCTTGAATAGGCGGTTCGGAGCCAAAATTGCCAATATCCCAGCCTTCGCCGCTGCTTACATCGATGTAGGCAAAGCCAGGGCTTGTCTGCCTAAAGGTCGAAGGCATGCTGATGCCAACCTTGCTGTTCCCGTCCGCCCCGAAGAGTCCCGACAGATCCTTGGGCACGCTGGCATCGAGAGAGATGCGGGTAAACCCCGCGCGAGCGTTGTTGACTATCGTCGGGGAGACTATGTGGGTCCATGCGAGTGCGGCGTTGGTGAAAGGGTAGTCATCGGTAAATGGGATCACCGCCATGACCGGAACCTGAAGGGGCTGGTCCCATGCATCGCCATGACTGAACTTGGCCATCAGAGTGTCTTTATGATTGATGGTGTAGTCCAGACGAAGATCGCCCTGGTCGTTATGAGTGGTTGTCGAGCTGATGCCTTGATAGTTTCCGCCAAGCTGTGCACCGGGCGAAGGTGCATGGTTGGGCAGGGGATAGATCTTGGGATTACTCAGCAGAAACGCGAACAACTGATTATTTGGGTTGATCGGTATGCAGACGCCCGCAGGGTCTGAACCCTGGGCTGGATACAGGGTTTCGTTGTTGTATCCGCTGGTGGTGTTCCACAAGCCGGTTAAGCCGTAATATGCCACTGCCGCGGTAAAGTCGCCATAGCCTGGCGGACAAGTTGAAGCTGTATCATAGGGCCCTGCGGAGGTGGAAAGGCCGCGCATAGCAGAAGTGGGGACACTCGCTGAACCTTCGCCGGTCGACTTATTGCGGAACCCTTCATAGTTACCGAAGAAGAACAGCTTGTTTTTGAAAATAGGGCCGCCTGCTGCCGCGCCAAACTGATTTTGCGTATAACTTGCCCTGCCGGCGCCGACATTCTTATTTGCCCAGGTATTGGCGGTAAGTCCGCCGCCCTCATGATATTCAAAGGCGCTGCCATGAAACTGGTTGGTTCCATTCTTGGTGACCATGACAACTTCGCCGCCGTTTACGTTTCCAAACTCCGCATCCGCGTTTCCCGTGATGACGTGGACTTCCTGTATGGAGTAGGGGGAAGGATTGTACCCGAGCGCGTTTTGCAGGGTCTCATTGATATCGACGCCGTCGAGAATGTAGCTGTTCGACTGCTGGCGATTGCCGTTGAACGAAGGCTGAACATCGGACGGTGAGCCCTCATGCACTGTGTAGGCATCGCGCTCCGTGCCCTGGGTTCCACCCATCAAAGCGGAATTCGGATTAACCGATCCCGGCAGATACAGAGTCGCAGTTTGAACATTCAGCCCATCCAAAGGCATGTTTTCCAGGGTACTCGAACTGATCGATGTGCTAACCGTGGCGTTCTCAGTATCCAGGAGCAACGCCTGGTCCCCCGAAACATTGACCGTGGTCGACGTTTTTCCCACCGCAAGCTTCGCATCGGCGGTTACGATCTGGTCGATCTGCACAATGAACGGCCCCACTGAAGCGGTCTCGAAACCAGGTGCCGTTGCGGTAACCGTGTAATTACCCAACACCAGGAAGCCAACACTGTACAAGCCGCTTTTGTCGGTGACGGTCTGCGTGATAACGCCAGTACCGGTATTCGTGACAGCAACCCTTGCTCCGGCCACCACCGCGCCGCTCGGGTCGGTGATTGTACCGCGCACAGAACCTGTGATTGTTTGTGCCACCGCTGCCGCTCCACCCAGGAAAAGAGCTAGAGCCGCGCAACTTAGCCACGCCACTTTGATCATGTTATTTTTCATGACAACCTTTCCTTGACCAGCGTCAGTTGCCTCTCAAAGTCGCACCGCCGCGAATCCCTGGCAGACGTGACGCTGCCTGCTCCTCGAATTCAAGCGAGGCCGGGATTGCACACAATGCGCGAGACTGCGGACTGGTGATGTTCGCAACACCTTAGCGCGGAGGAATTCTCAATGTCAAGGAAAATTTCACAAAAATGAGAAAAACAGGTACAATTGCGAAGCGATGCCAAGGGAAACCCTCAGCCGCGCTTGCCATTTGAGGGGCGATGGGGCCACGGGCGGGGCCCGCATTCGACTATTCTCTATTTCGCCTGATGCGGTATAGTTTATTGGTATTGCTGGCCTGAAAAATTTCTCAAGACCGTTCCACTGGACACGGCATGAATAAGTCACCTTCCCACGGAAGTAAAGTCGGCCTGAAACACATCGCGGCAGAGGCCAAGGTCAGCATCGCCACGGTATCGAGAGTGCTGAACGGAAACAACCGTGTTGATCCGGCCATTCAAATGGCCGTTCTCGATGCGGCTGCGAAGTTCGATCTCGATCTGCTGCAGCACAGCAAGGCCAAGGCGCTGGCCTTTCTTCTCAGCAATCGTGTCATGCTGCATCCCTTTCATTCCAGGATCCTGAGCGGCGCTGAGGGCTATTGCGCCGCGCACGGTTGGGACACCGTCTTCCTCACTTTCAACTACCCCCTCAATGCGCACTGGGACCGGATTCACCTTCCCAAGATCCTTGAACGCCGCGATGTGATCCGCGCTGTTATCGTTGCCGGCGCAAGTTCGGGGAGTCTCATCGAGTTGCTCGAACACGAGGGTTTGCCCTTTGTCGCACTCGGCAATAACATCTTCAACCTTGGGTCTGTATCCAAAGGGGACCTGGTTTACTCCGATGAAACGCGTGGGGCCAGCGATATGACCCGCTATCTGCTTAGCCTTGGCCATCGGGATATATGGTTTGTGGGAAATACCCGTCTTCCGTGGTTCGCGCGATGCTTTGCCGGTTATGGACAAGCGATGGACGATGCCGGGTTGACTACCCGCCACCTGAGTGTGAACTCTGAGGACGACGCCGAAGTCGGGTACATCGCAACCAAATCGCTGGTCGCCCGTGGTGAACGCGTAACTGCGATCTTTGCCGGCAATGACGCCACGGCACATGGAGTGTATAAAGGTCTCCGGGATTGCGGATTGAGAATTCCCGATGACATCAGCGTGGCCGGCTGCGACGATACAGTAGGTGAGTGGCTCTATCCGGGTCTGACCACCATCCGCGAATTTCCTGAGCATTTAGGCAAGCAGATGGCCGAGTTGATCCTCAGCCGCATTGCCAAACCCGGACTCGAGTTCCGGGAAATCTCCGTCCCCACCGAATTGATCAAGCGAGAGTCATGCCAACCGATCGTAGTCTCCGGCAATCCGGCCCCAGAGAACGGACCGCAAGGTGACTAGGCGGCTCACTGTGGCGCCTGTCTGAAACCACAAGAGACACTCATCCCGACTGGCAGCGAGAGCACAGGGAGGTCCTCTCGCCCGGCTTCCGGCTGAATCTTGCCTCGCCCCATAGCAACCCTCTTGATCCACAGCTATCGCATTTTCTGAGAAGGTAAATCCCGAAGGCATAACAGCCGAGTCCATGCGACCAACAGGGAGCAGCGACCTTGAATTGATGCAAAACGGACACACTATCTCAGAAAATGCCGTAGCCGCTACCTGCTGAGGAGACCAGTCGTGACTCTCTGCGATGAATTGTGATCTGTTTCACGCTAGTGAGAAAATTTTCTTGACACCAAGATTCGACCCGGTTAAGGTTTCAATATTTGCACCGCGAGAGCGCTATTTCCGTCTCGCACCCCAGGGTGACCGGGCAGCCTGTTTCATGCCAGGGGCGGAGTGAGTGCATCACTAGAGGAGAAAAAATGTCTGCAGTTGATGAAAAAGTGAGATGTTTCCGGATTGAGAACCTGTCGGTCGAGGTGCACGCCAACCGGGAATCGTTGGGTGCTGCGGCAGCACTCGCTGCGGCCAATGCCATGAAACAACTGGGCGCCAGCTCGGGGTCATTCGGAGTCATTTTCGCTACCGGCGTCTCACAACTGGACACTCTCGAAGCTCTCACGCGCATAGAAGACATTCCCTGGGATCGAGTACGGGGCTTCCATCTGGATGAATATGTAGGATTGCCGATCGAGCATCGTGCCTCTTTCCGCCGCTATCTCAGAGAAAATCTCACCCGGAAAGTCGATATGGAGTCTTTTCACGAAGTCGACGGCACGGCGGCGGATCCCGATCAATTTTGCCGCCTGTATGCTGAGAAGCTGGCGGCAGCCAAACCAAAACTCTGCTTGCTGGGTATAGGTGAAAACGGGCACCTCGCGTTCATGGATCCCGCCGTTGCCGATTTCAAAGATCCGCGGGACGTGAAGGTCATAAGGTTGGACGCGGCCTGCCGCGCACAGCAAGTGGCGGAGGGCTGGTTTACTAACTTCGATGAGGTTCCCGAGCGCGCGATCAGCGTTACCATCCCGGCGATATTTCGCGTCCCGAAACTCATCGTCTCTGTTCCGGGAAGCCGCAAAGCGGCGATCATGCGGCGCACGCTTGAGGAAACGATCTCAACCAGCTGTCCAGCTTCGATTCTCCGCACTCATCCTGACGTTACGGTCTATCTCGATCGGGAGTCTGCCTCAGAACTCAACGGATTCGCGCTTCCGGGCTGATCTCCGCTTGCCTTGCATTCAGTTTGTGGTTGTTTTGTTTTATCCGCTATAGTGATTGTCGGTTTTCGACGACATCTTCGGGCTTGCATCCCGGACTCAGGGTCCGCTTGGTTGCGGTGTCCCTGGCCGCTCCGATGCCAGGATCGTCACGTTCATGCGCAGCCCATTCACCAGGACCGGCTCAATGATGAGTAAGAGACTGAGCACCGGGGCCTACGGCAGCTTTGTTCTTTTCGTAGCCGGCCTCGGCGGTCTGCTTTACGGAGTCGATCTCGGCATCATTGCCGCAGCATTGCTGTACCTAGACAAGACCATTAGCTTAACTGTCGCGCAAACGTCCCTGCTGGTTGCGGCTGTACTTGGCGGCAGCATGGTGTCATCGCTTTTAGCCGGGCTGCTGGCCGACTGGCTGGGACGAAAAAAGATGATGATCGTCAGCGGCCTGATGTTCGTTGCCAGCGTGTGCCTGATTGTCACCTCTGAAGGCTTCATGACCCTGCTTGCAGGGCGGCTTCTGCAAGGGATGAGCGGCGGGGTAATTGCCGTGGTGGTTCCACTTTACCTGGCGGAATCGCTGCGTCCCGAATCCAGGGGCAAAGGTACGGCGATCTTTCAACTGATGGTCACCTTCGGAGTCCTTGTGGCGGCAACAGCGGGCTGGTTCTACACCCACCAGGCAGAAGCCGCAATTATCGCCGCTCATGGCAGTGCCGTGCTCATCAGAGCTGCGGAGAACCACGCATGGCGCAGCATGTTCCTCGCCATGGTTTACCCCGGCATTGTCTTTTTCGCTGGAACGTTACCGCTGGCTGAATCACCTCGCTGGCTGTTTCGCAAGGCAAGAGAATCTGATGCCATGACTTCCCTCCTTCGGCTCTGCTCGCCGAAGGAAGCCGCAATGCAGCTGCGCGAAATGGAGTCGCTGGCGGGGCAAAGAACCACGACTTCGACGCACGCAAACGATTCACTTTTGCAAAGAAAATACGTATTCCCGTTCGTCCTCGCGTGCGTGATTCTGGCATGCACTCAGGCAACCGGCATCAACTCGATCCTGGGTTTCCTGGTGGTAATTCTCAAGCAGGCGGGAATGAGTCCCACTCACGCGACTCTGGGCGATTTCGCAGTGAAGCTGATTCACTTTCTTATAACTTTCCTGGCTGCGGCATTGATCGATCGCAAGGGGCGGACTTTCTTGTTGAAAGTCGGTACTGGCGGAATTATTTGCTCTTTGCTGGCCGGCGCCTTTCTTTTCTATTCCTTTGAGTCGAAGCGCATCGATGTGCACGAGGAGATTCGGCGGGCCCAGCAGGGAGATACCCTGATTGTCCCGGTTAGCGCCTCGATGTTCGATCACAAACCGGCAACCCAACCTATGGCTCTTACCGTCCTCTATTCATATGGCAATGGGGAGAGAGTTGCCACTGTAGTCAGTTCGGACCAACCGGCTGTCCTCAAGGTCATGCCCCAGGGAAATGATGTTGGCAAGCCCCTTACCATCATGCGAGCTTCCTACGGACCAATCGCCACGGAAACGACCGGCTGGCTGATTACGCTTTGCCTTGGACTGTTCATTTCCTTCTATTCGCTCGGGCCGGGTGTTGTGGTTTGGCTGGCCCTGTCAGAGCTGATGCCGACTCGAATCCGGTCGACGGGCATGGGTATCGCTCTGGTATTGAACCAGGGCGTATCCACGCTGATTGCCTCGCTCTTTCTTCCGGTGGTGGGCAACTTCGGTTTCTATGCGATGTTCCTGTTTTGGGCCGGGTGCACGACCCTGTACTTTCTCACCAGCGTTTTCTTCCTGCCTGAAACAAAAGGCAAGACACTGGAGGAGATTGAAGCAATATTCGATCGCGACCGGCCGCGGAGACTGTCCAACCATTCCCAGGTTACGGCGACGGAAGTAGATCTTCGATAGGCGCCTGAGATCGAGTTATGACCACTCCTTGCCCCTGGCCAGAACCCTCTCGATCCGCAGGCCGCTCGCTCCGTCCTCAATGCTGAACTTGACCAGGTCAGCCGGCATGCCGACCTGGAGGATTCCCGCACCGCCGGCGAAACGCCCCGGATTCGCAGTAGCCATTTGGACACTTTCGCCAAGTGAAATCCCGGCCGTTGCCATGGCACGCGCAATTCCGTCCTTCAAGGGCAGAACCGCACCCGCCAAATATTCTGTTCCCATCAAACTGAGGTGGCCGTCCGAATGAAGCTCCACCCGGCCCCCGATCGGTTGGTCATACACTCCTGCCGGCAATCCTCCCAGAGCCACTGTGTCGGAGACCAAAATTGCGCGGCCTATACCCTTGGCCCGTACTATAGCTTTGATCGTATCGGCGGGAAGATGGTGGCCGTCCGCAATCAGGGTTGCAGTCAGGCGATCCTCAGACATTTGTGTCCAAACGCAATTGGGATGTCTTGGAATCATGCCTGGAATGCCATTGCCCAGATGCGTTGAGAGCCTCGCGCCGGCGTCCACTGCCTTGCGGATTTCCCCCGCAGAAGCATGTGTGTGCCCGATAGAGACATGCACCCCGCGAGCTGCCAGTGCTGAAATGTAAGTTTCAGATCCCTCAAAGTGCGGCGAGAGCGTAACCATACCGACAAGTCCGTCAGAGGCTTGCTGCCATCGCGCAAATTCAGCCAGGTCCGGTGGTCGAATTTCTTCAGCCGGATGTGCACCGCGAAAGCCTTCCAATGTGCTGATATGGGGGCCTTCAACATGAACAAAAGGGACGCACCCTGCCACCAGCTTGCTGCTTTGCCGCGCTCTTTTGACGGCGCTCAGAGCGGCTATAATCTTGCTTTCTGAAGCCGTAATGATCGTGGGAAGATATGTAGTTACGCCCAAGGCAATCATCTTCGCAGTCAGCGAAATAATCGCATCAGGGTCCGGCTCCGCAGAGTTCACATCTTCGCCGCCATACCCATTCACCTGCAAATCGACAAAGCCACTCGAAAGCCATTGCTCGTCCTCATGCCGGCTGGCATTGATCGCATGAATGATTCCATCACTCACGGTGATTTCGATCGGCTTCCCATCATGCGGATTGAGTCCTGACAGTGTGTACACGTCAGTAACGCCTTTCTGCCGGACATCGCCCGCCAGGCAAAGTTTGCTGAGGTGTCATTCACGCAGGCGCTCAGCGAATAAACATCGGAAGCCTGCGGCGGTTTGAGCTATCCGGGGCTGCCCCGGCGCGCATTTCCATTCAGCCCATGGGAATCATATGGAACCAGTCTACCGCTCAATGAGTGCCGGAACGCGCCGGCACACTCGTTGGCATTTATCGCATGTTGAGCCAAGCTCCGAGATCTGGCTGAATCTGCGTATATCCGAACATTGCCTCTGAAATCCGCTCTCCGCGTGTGCATCATTCGCCGATTCAATCAACCAGGAATCCAGCGACCCGATGAGAAACACAACTTCCAATTCGTTTGCCTGCGGTTGGGATCGATAAACAGGTAGCCGGTCATGATGCCGAGCGATTCGACGGCGCCAGAGAGGATGCTCGACCGAAGCTGCCACGCTTTGAGGCCTCGCGAGGAACTGTACCGGCGGGTCGAGCCCTTCGCTTGCCGTTCTCCGCCACTCGAGGTAAAAGGCTCCCCCCTTGGAGCGTTCCGGCTTGCCGTCGATGAGAACGCGATCGGGCCTGGGTCTGCCGTCCATCCTCACGACCGGGACAAATTGCCATTTGCCGTTAACTGCGCGATACTGCTTGAGGTTGGCCTTGCGGCCAGCCGCTTTGCTATCCATTTACCATCCACTCCTCCGAGCCTCACGGCGCTGGGGTGCTGGGCGGCCAGGAAGTGACTCCGTTTTGTATTGGTTTCGACCAGGAATCACGCAGAAATGGACAGTAAGTTTGATAGTAGGTCCAAGTCAATCCAGTAAGCGATTGATTCTAAAGGGCGGGAGTAGTTCAGTGGCAGAACGTCAGCTTCCCAAGCTGAATGTCGCCGGTTCGATCCCGGTCTCCCGCTCCAATAAAATCAACGAGATACAAAACCCAGCCTGAAAGCGTGCTCCATTTGTGCTCCATTCACATGATGAGCAGCTTTTGCTCCAGTTGGTTCACCGCCGGAAGGCGGCTTGCAACCGGCGTCTGGCGATAAACGTTCTGGTTCACATCGAGCGTATGGCCGCACTGATCGGCCACCAGTTTCCCGTCAACCCCGAGATCGCCCATCAGCGTCGAATGCGTCCTCCGCATCACCTGGAAGTTCGCCCAGGATAAACCGGCCTTGGCGAGCTTCGGCTTAATGTTGCGGTTCCAGCAATTGTCTTTCGACATCGGCGTCGTGAGCGTCTCGGACGGGAACACCCAGGCGTCATCGTCCGTCACCAGCGAGACCGCCCGCCAGGCCTCGATGTCCCGGAGAAGGCCTTCGGGCAGGGCGGCTTGCCGCACCGAAAGGCTCGACTTCGGCGTATCGATAATGCCCCGGTATATCCGTTGCCGGATGTCCACCGAGGTGGCCGTGAGGCGGCCCCAGGTCAGCGCGAAGATTTCGCCGGGACGCATGCCCGCCAAGATGGCGAGTTTGGCGACCAGGCGCTCCCGCTGCCCCAGAACCCCGAAGCATCTCTTCACATCCTCGACGCCCATGACGCGCCGCTCGGAGCGGGCAGCCTCGCGCGGCGTGAACAGGAGCGAAGCGGGGTTGCGCGCGATATGGCCTTCGGCAAGCGCCATATCGAAAATCTGCTTCAGATCCCACCGGAGATGATCGACGGTCGAAAAGGAAAGGCCCGCTTGCGCCTTGCCGTCGAGAAAGTCCTGCAACTCGTCGCGCCGGAAGCCGTTCAGTTCCCGCGCTCCGAAAGTTTCCACGATATGGATGGTGACGCGGTTCATGTTGTTCACCCGCGTCGAGGCCTTCCATTTGCGGCCATAGTAGGGGAAATACACCTCCGATACGAATTCCCCGAAGCGCCAGGACTTGCTTTCCTGCCGCTTGGCTTCCATCTCGGCGACGATCTTCCCCACGGCCTCGCGCGCCTCGGATTTGGTCATGTCTTTCACCAGACCGAGAACGCGGCTTCTGTGGCTCTGGTTGTCCCACCAAAGCCCGATCCATCGGCCACGCTGCTTCTTGACCGACCCCTTCTGATACCGGCTCTTTCGCATGGATAGCTCCTATCCGCGCTTACCGGCATCCCGAACAGGCAATGTCGTCAGCTTACCACCGGCTGCGCTCAATCCGTCATCATTCGCAACCCGCTCGTTGCTCTCGATCCACCGGCGCAGGGATTCGCGGCGGACGAGCCTCCGGCGGCCCAGGGATACGCAGGGAATAGGCGCGCAGCCCGTGACGCGCCCGTTGACGGCCTTGCAGACATGCGCCTTTGAGCAATGCAGCAGCGCCGCCACATCCGACAGCGTCAACAGGTCGAATTTATCCGCAAGATCGGACATGGCATTTGCCTCAGCGCGGGGCCGACCCCGCCAGACGGTATGGAAGAAAGGGCTGGGGCTTCGCCCGCAGCACATCGTTCCAGTCCTTCGCCGTGTCGGGCAGGTGCGTCCGGAACGTCAGATCGGCCCGGCCCGTCAGTTCGACAGCGTGTTGAACAACCTCCGCCAGTTTCCTGCCGTCGGCGTCGTTGTCCATAGCCGCGACCACTTCACCGCCCACGGGCAAACGCGCAGCGGCGGCGCGAATCAGTTCCGGCTGTTGCGGGTTCGGCTTGCCGCCAATCGAGGCGTAACGCGCCTCCTTGTCGGGAAACAGCACGGCATGAGAGAGGGCGTCGATTGCGGCTTCCGAAAACACCAGGCGCTTGTCCTCGGGCAATTCGTTCGAGAGCCAGAGCGCCTTGCGTCCGCCAGAGGCGAAGCCGGTGAAATTCACGTTCTTGAGTTCGTAACCGCTCAATCCCTCGGCATCAAAATGCGGAAAGACCGCGTTGCCTTTGGCGTCGATGCGTATGCGGCCCGCAAAGCGATCCAGCGCCAGCAGCGAGGCGGGCAGGGCGCGCCGTTGCTCCAGATAGGGATGGCCCTCCGTTGCGTCGTGCATCTTCGCGTATGCGGCCTCGACTTTCATCCTGTCTTTCTCGACCTTGTGCAGTTCGGGAAAGACCGGCACCGGCACGGGAGGCTGGCCTGTCCAGGGCCGCAGTTCCTTGCGCACGGCCCCGAGGCTGATCTTCTGCCGGAACTGCACAAAGTCGATGATCGAACCGTTATCGCGGTCGTCGCGCACCGAGAAGTACACGTAATGCCCATCGAGGCCGCGCTTGACGATGATCTTGTCGTTGCTGGCCGCATGACGCATGACGGAGGTGCCGCGCCAGCTTGCCTTGCGGTCAAGCTCATAGCCTTGCGACGCGGCATAGGCCCGCAGATCGATCCCCGTCTTGAAACTATCTAGCTCCGCATCGAACATCTTTTTTCCTGCCGCCCCCTTGCTTTTGAATTTCCACCGTTTTCCGCATGTCCGGCCCGGCGGTCAACGCCTTTCACATGCGCCGGGATGGTCGTGAAGATAGCGCAACACGCGGGCGAGGCAATCGGCCATTACCGCCGCCTCGTAGCGCTCGCCCGGACGCATCGAGAGCCACGCCGCCGCAGCGCCGCTGGGACAGGTCTCGCGGATGCGCTTCAGGCAGGCTGGGCCGCTTTTGAGCAGAGCGATCAGCGTTCCCATGGTTCTCTTTTCGAGACGAACCTCCAGGGCCATATAGATCAGCAGCCCCATCAGCAAATGGCGCGAAGCCGTCTCCCAATACTGCTCTTCGAAAGCGCCCACTTCCGGCGTCAGTTCCCGCGCGGCATTCCACGCTTGCCCGGTAAAATCCGTATCGATTGGCGATATTGCGATGTTCATAACTACGCTCCCCTCTCTTTGCCGCAAATCGTGCGGGTTATCGTCTTCCGTTGGGCAGTTGAAGCCGGGCAGGGGCGGGGAGACTGGCGCGACTTGTTGCGGCAAGCTGTTTGACGTGACCAGCCGCAAGGCTCAGTGGCTTAGGGAGCAACGAGCCGATGCGCGTCTTTTCCTCAATCTCCGACATGCGCGTGCTCCGGTTGCCGCATTGCGGGCAGCAGCGAAACTCCTTATCCGTCGAGGCCCCGAGGCAGACATATTGCCTGCACCGGTAGCATTGGCAGTAGATGACCTCGACCCCGCCGACAATCTTTGTGCCCTGGCCGCACCACGGACAACGCTCTTCCTCGGTGCCGGTCATTTTGGCGTCGTCGATCTCGATGCTTTGCGCAACGCCCGCGCCGGTTCCTTCGAGCCTCCGGCATTCCTTAAAGCGCCAGAAGCCGTTGTCGAGCCGGTACACCGCCACGTAGGGCTGGCCGTGCCGCGAGCACACGCGCGGCAGCGAGACCAGCGTTTCGTTCAGGCGCGAGATTGCAAGGCCTTTTCTCAGGATTTCTTCTTCTCTGCGGTTCATCACGATCTCCCTCCCGCCCAGCCACCCGACCAGGCGCTCCGTCCTTCGCGTTCGAGTTCCACGCGGTAATAGCTCGGCTCCACCCTGCCGGGCCGCGTCAGGTGCTGGATCTCTTCGGTCTCGCCGTACTTCTTCGCAGCCTCGGTTCCGGCCTTGATCTTCTCCGCGTCGCTCATAGGAACCACGACCTCAGCGCGACGCACCACTCGTTGTTCGAATGCGCGAGTTTCTCCGCCAGCCACTCCGCCCCATTCGTCACTGTGAGAATGCCGGTGAAGAACAGCGTGATCCAGCACCCCGCCTCGTCGCCTGCGAAGGCAATCGCGGCGAAAGCCAGCCCCGCAACCAGCACGACGGCCTTCAGCAACGTCACGCCAAGGCCGCGCCTTGCGTATTCGGCGACGGCCCAGTCCCACACGCATTTGCCGACGATGAACATGCACATCCAGATCACCGCGTACTCCACGACCGGATGAACGCGCCGCAGCCAGGAAATATGCAGCGGCGTGAACCAATCGAAGTTCGTATCGAGCAACAACGCCGCAATCAGCCGCGCCTGCGGATGCGACCACAGCTTTTGCAGCAACTCTTTCCCTGTCTCCGGCGACAGGGGACGATGCGCGTTCAGGATGTTCAGCGCCTCCGAGAGCTTGCGATTGTCGTCTTCCATTTCCGCAAGCCTGCGATTGGCATCTTCCAACTCCGCGATTTTCTGCCAGAGCGCTTCCTGATTGATCGCATCGGCCACGACGCCGAAAGAGCCGTCCAGGGCTTCGAGAAGGCTGAGATCGTTCTCCTCGCACATCTCGAACGCCTTGTCCGCCGCCGAATGCCGTTCGCCTTCGCGGTCGGACCCCACCAGCGCGATCACCTTTTTGAACCGCGCGAAAAACGCCGTATTCACGCTCATAACCTCTCCTTTCCGGTCATCCGAAGATGCGGCGCAGAAGGCCCGCGTTGCCGACATAGGGGTTGGGCCGATAGCCGCCCCAGAACGCCTTGAAATAAAACTTCCGCTTCGCCTTCACCGGCCCGCAGCGCACCCCTTCGACGAAGGCGATCATCTCGTCAGGCCCAATCGCACCGGCTTCATGCGGCAGGAGCAGGGGCCGCGCGCACTGGTTCATGGAATGGCTCACATGCGGCTCGCCCCTTTGGTCCAGGCTGACGCTGCGGGAATGGCTGACGACTTCCGTCGTGCCGCTGAGCTGCGAGACATAGTCGCGCGTAGTCTGGTCGCGCGCGCCGAACCAGGTCGTTACGCCGCAGTTCTGAATGAAGGTCTCCCAGGTCTTCGGAAACATCCCCTTCAGCTGCGACAAATCCTGCAACACGCACCAGAGCTGAAGGCCCGCAGCGCCCGCCGCCATGCCCATCGCGTTTTCGAGGCTTTTCATGTGCGGGCCGAGCTGCGCCATCTCATCGACAATCGCCAGCACCCGGCTCTTCTTTCCCGTCTGCCCCGCACTCAGCAAATCCGCCAGCGCCGTTTCGAGAATCAGCCGGAAATACTTGTCGCTGACATCGAGCAGGTGCAGCGGCAGGCAGATATAGACCGTCATGCCCGGCTTCTTTTTGAGATCGCTGAAGCGGAAATCCGAACCGCTCAGGCTTCGGGAAATCGCCTCATTGTTGATGAAGGCCAGCTGCGTGCGCGCCGTGGCGAAGACGTCCTGGACTTCGCGGTTCTTGGGATCGACCCCGGCGAAGCGGGCGAGCTTATCGACGATAAAGGGATCGCGCGTCGCCTCGACCGTCCGGATGCAGAAGGCTTCAACGTCGCCGTTGATGACGCGGGCGACGGCGGCAAGGTTCTGCTCCGAAGGCTTGCCGTGACGCTTGAGAGAGGCAATGACGCCCGAAACCAGCGCGCGCGCCGCCGTCGGAAAGTGCATCGCGTCCCCGCCTTCGTCCCACACGAGAGCGGCGGCGAGCTTGTCGCACATGGCATGGAATGCGCTCGACTGCGGATCGAGAATGTCCATCGGGTTGAAGCGCGCCGCCGGAAATCCGGCCAGGGCCACGGGCAGCATCCCGAAGGGGTTGAGGATGAAGACCGGCCCGAACTTCCGCCGGAAATGCGCGGTGATGGCCGCGTTTTCGGCTTTCGGGTCGATGCAGATGCAACTGCCTTTCCAGGACAGCAGCGCGTTGACGAGCAGCGTCGCGCCCTTGCCGGTTCTTGCGGCGGCGACGGTGAGGAGATGGCCGAAGCCCCGATAGAACAGGGCGCGCCTGCCATCCGGCGAATAGCCGATAGGGACGCCCCTGCGCTTGAACAGCCGGGCCTTTTTGAGATCGTCGTTGTTTGCGAAGCGCGCGCCGCCGTGGGCGTTCTCCGGCCTGAAATCGAAGGCGGCCTCGACCCGCTTGCGCCGGGCGTCGTCGATGATGACCTTCAGGACGATTGCGCAGACCAGCCCGATACCGAACAGCACAATTGCCATATCCATAATCAGAGCCATCCTTTCGCGCGGAGGAGTTTGGTTTCTCCCTCGGTCAGGAGTGTGGATTTTGCGAGGACGCCTTTCAGCATCAGTTCGAAGTCCGGGAATTGTTTTGCATTTTGGAGGAGCGCTGCGCCGACAATCGCGTGCAGCCTTGCGTCCTCCTTTTCCTCGCGTTTTTGCTGGCGCACCTTCTCCTCTGCAATCGCGGCCTTGAGGGCCGCTTCGCGCCGGAGCAGGGCGTCGATTTTGCCGTTGCCGCTCTTCATCCGTCAGTCCTTTCCCGGAGGCGGAGGTGGATGGACAGTAGGAAGAATTTTGTTTTTTCTTTTCCTGCTGTCCTGTTTTCTGGCCTTCTCCGCGCCCCATTCTTCTTTCCTAGACCGTGGTTGATATTCTTGTCTGGAAGCCAGCAAACCGATTTCGGCGGAAACGGAGGATTTTGAATGGCCAGCAAGGAACTCATGCTCCGCGTGGCGCGCATGAGCCACGAATCCCATATGAAGAATCAGGAAATCGCCGACGCGCTCTTCGAGGAAAAGCTGCTCACAAGCCGGAACGCCCGGAAGGTGCAGGAGATCATCGACGAGGCCGGGGCCTGGCTGTTGCAGGAGCACGAGCGCCTCGCCGAAATCGAACGCGCCGAGACGGTCGAAAGCCATCTGGCCGCGTCCCTGTGCGAGAAATTCGGGCTGATCGATGCGCGCGTGGTCGCGGCGGGCGCAACGCACACGCCTCCCGAATATGCCGCCCTGCACAGGAAATTCGGGCGCGTCGCGGCGGAGTATTTCGACAAGGTCGCGAGCGAGGCCGAGGACGAAGGCGAACAACTGAATGTCGGGATCGGAGGCGGGCAGAGCGCGCTTGACTTTGTCAGTTGCCTGCCCGAGCGCACAAGGCTGAACGTCAACTTCTACGCCTTCGCCATGATCGGGCGCGGCAACGGCAGACAGGCCAAGTTCTCATCGCATGTAGGGCCTGAAACCAACACCACCATCGCCTGGTCCAGAAGCGGACGGCTGCCGAAGCATCTCTACTATGGAACCGTCCCGCCTTTCGCCATAGGCATCAAGGATTATTGCGACCTCAACCCGAGGGAAGCGCACAAGTATTGCCGCGAGCTGATCGCCACGCAGATTGACGGCCTCATGGCGCAGGACAATATCCGCAGAGTCGTGGACGACATGAACGACAACATCAATCTGGCGATTGCGGGCATCGGCATCGTTCACCCGACCGAGGCGGACGAGCATCACGGCGCGAGCCATATCGAGCGCCTCTGCATGACCGGCCTTCTGAAGTCCCTCGGGTTCGATACCGAGCTTCTGACCCAGGAGGGGGCTGCCGGAGAATTCTGCTACTGCCTGTTCGACGCCCAGGGCAAGGGCGACCCGCGCTGGAAGTTCTTCCTCTCCGCCGGAGATGGCACGAAGCACACGGGCGTGGATTATTTCCGGAACCTCGTTGCGCGAGGAAAGAAAGTCATCGTGTGCGCCGGGCCGAGGAAAGAGGCGCAGCTTCGCATTGCGCTCGATGCGAAACTCCTCAGTGTCCTCGTCACCGATTCCCATACGGCGGAAACGCTGCTCAAGGCATAGCCGTCCTGAAAAGCTGCGGGGGTTTCGAGATCACCTGAGGCTGGCAACCGCAAAGGGTAAGTTATCGCCATTCCCTGCCCAACAGTTTCCCGCTAAACTTCCGCAGCCCACCAGCAAGCGGAGCCACCCACATGAAGAAAATGGTTTTTCTGGCACTCACGCCCAAAGAAGCGGATGCACTCTGGACCGTAGCCAACAATGGCCGAAACGACTTTCTGTGTGACCCGACGGCCGCGAGGAGTTATTTGGGACGTTTCGGTATCGGCAGCGCCAACCGCGCAATAGACAAACTCGCGAAAGCCTCACGCGGAATAGTCCCGCTGCAACGCTTGCCCGAGCCCGACCTTGAGGAATGGGCAGAAAAGCAGTTTCGGAAACGGCTTCCACCCCCTCCCCGTCTCCCGCAGTCTCGAAGAGGGTAAGTGTTTGGGACAACTCGCGGAGCCGCTAAAAACGCGGGCTTGCGCTTTCCGAACCCCCGCCTCCCTGTCCAGACATTCGCAATCGTCCCCTCTGCATCCAAAATCGTCGGTTTCCCGCGTTTTCGGTTGGGGCTGCCTCGGCGTCTTTTGCGTCCGCAGCGGTATGACGGAGATGGGCGACTGGCCCACGGAGAAATCCGCCAATGGCGCAACCGATGCAGGGTAGTATCCACGGTCTGCATTTTCGTGCGGGGCGTTTCCCGCGTTCGTGGTTTCAGGTGCGCGGGACTGCAACCTTCACCGATGCAAACCCTGGCGCATCCGGCCCGCCGGTCAAGAGGTGGGTTCTCGAAATTTCGTTGCGTTCCGGGTCCCTGCCCATAACGCACACGAAATTTCTGCGATCCCGCTGCGCGCTCTGGACCGGCGCGCCTCATTGGATGCGCTTTTGTCTTTGCATCGGTTGCGATCCCGCAGCCCTTCAACCAGGAAAGGAAACACCATGTCCGACACAAAGAAACCCGCAGCCCGCGTCAACCTCCACCCGGTCTCCGCTGCCATCTGGCGGAACCAGAACCCGAAGGGCGTCTTCTACTCCGTCACTTTCGAGCGCAGCTATCGCGACGAAGCCGGTAAGTGGCAGGCCTCTTCGACCTTCAACGCGAGCGACCTGCTTGCGCTTTCGAAACTCGCCGATCTCTGCGACACGAAGATCAGAGAGCTTCGCGCCGCCGACAGCAAGCATCCCGAGGAAGAAGCGGCATAGCACGCGCCGCATCACGGGGCAGGGCGCTCTCACGGGCGTCCTGCCCTCTTTCGTTTTCGCCGACGAAGGAGCGGACAGCATCGCGACGTATGCGCGCAATTCGATTCACCTCCGCAACAATCTCTTTTTTCCTGCTGCCCCTCTACGTTGCGTGATTGGAATGGTTCCAATCTGCGACGCAAATTCACTTGCAGCGACACGCAGAATCAGATTCATTTCGGTGATGCTTGCGGCAAATATCGACGACAGCAAGTTGTGCGCGGAAGTTCCGCGCCACACTCCGGCATGCGGCTTTCAGCCGCTCGCCGTCGTTCAACTTGGCAAGGGGCGAACCTTCGGTCCTCCCCGTTGCATCCCCTCCGGCGCGCTTCTCGCGCGTGCGGAAACTCTGCCGGTTTCCACGCCTTCAGGCTCACGCGGCATGGCCGCGTCGTCACGGGCGGTGCGCCCATGACGGCGAACGACAACGCGCCGCCACCGCTTGCGAAACGCAGCGGCAGCGAGCGGCGTCAACGCAGCGCGCCTGTATCCGTCCGTTTCCTTGAAGACGAGCGCGCCGACGTTGAATTGAAAGCCCGCGATGCTGGACTGAGCCTCGCGGCTTTTCTCCGCGCCAGCAGCCTCGGGACACCCGGCCCGCGCGCGCGGCGCACCCCGCCCGTCAACGCCGAGGCCCTGGGCCGGGCCACCGTGGCCCTGAACAAGGCCGGGAACAATCTCAACCAGATCGCCCATGTCCTCAATGCCGGAGGCTCTGGCCTGACCTCCCGCGAATGCTTCGCGGCGCTTGCCGAAGTGCGCGCGGTTCTGAGCCGCATTCTGGAGATTCTGGGCCACAGGGACAGCCTATGATTTGCAAAGGCACGACCCACAATAGCGGGCCGAGGCTTGCCGCCTATATGACGAACGGCAAGGACGGCGAACGCGCCGAACTGTGGCAGATGCGCGGCTTCGCAATGGAGAACCTGACCGACGCCTTCCGAACGGTTCACGTCATGGCCCAGGGGACGCGCTGCGAGCAGCCGTTCTTTCACGTCCAGGTGCGCAACCGCGAGGGAGAACACCTCACGCGGCAGCAGTGGGAAGAGGCCGCCAACCGCATCGAGCGGATGATTGGCCTCAAGGATCAGCCAAGGGCGATTGCTTTTCATATCGACGAGAAGACCGGCCACGAGCACATGCATGTCGCCTGGAGCCGGATCGATCAGGATACGCTGACCGCGAAGCATCTGCCGTTTTACAAACTGCGGCTGAAGAAAATCAGCCGCGAACTGGAACTGCATTTTGGGCTGGAGCCGGTGACGAACCACCGCCCGGACAAAATCAAATACGCGCCCACCCGCGCCGAAGAAGAGCAGTCCCGCCGCCTCGGCTTCGACATTCACGAGGTTCGCAACACCATCCGCCAGTGCTGGGATCGTTCCGATTGCGGATCGAGCTTTCAGTCGGCGCTGGAAGAGCAGGGCCTCATCCTTGCACAAGGCGACCGCCGCAGCTTCGTAGTCATCGACCGCGAAGGGGGGATGCACGCGCTCGGCAAACGCATACTCGACGTAACGGCAACCGGAATACGACAGAGGCTTTCCGATATTTCTCGCGACGATCTCCCGACCGTCAACATGGCGCGCGCGGAGATGATTGAGAAGGGGCGGCAGGAAGAAGAGAAGGCGGAGAAGGAACGGACGGCACCAGCGCAAGAGAAAGGACACGGTGACGGCAAACAGCGACGGACAACAGGGATGGAGAGGGGGCAGGGCAGCAGGAAAGAAGAGAAGGGGGAGGAAAGGAAGGAAGAGAAGCCGCTCGGCAAAGAACGGAGCGCAATCCGTCTCGCCTACAGCCTCAGCTCGACGCCTTTGGAGTTTGAGCGGAACCTTGAGGAAGCCGGGTTCAGGCTGGCGCGCACATCGAAGGAAGAAGCCGAGCGTAGTCACCGGCAAGCCGCTTTTGCCAGAGAGGCGGGCCGCGTCGCGCCCGAATACCAGGAAGGCGAATATGTCGCCGTCAATGCAAAGGGCCAGGCCTACAGGCTCGACGAACGCACGACAGGCGACAGCCGCCAGGAAGTTGCCGGATTCCTCCGGACGCTGCATGTGTCAAAGCACGAATCCATTCAGGCCACGCAGGAGCAACAGGCCGGTTCGATGCACCGGGAATCCGGCAAGGAGTTCTGGCAAAAACAGGGGGCGATGGGGTTTCAGTTCCAGGATGAAGCCAGGCACACGACGCAGCGCATCGAGGCTCCCAAAAACCTGCACGGCCCCGCCGCCGAGATATGGAACGCCTACCGGCGCACGAACAACGCCCACGCCTTCTTCGACGCCCTCAAGGAACGGGAATTTGAATTCGCCGTCGTCACAAGGGAGGACGTGACCAACAGCCAGATCGACCGGCACTACAAAACCGATATGGCGCGGCAGTTGCCCGCCAATCTGCGCGAAGGGGACATCGTCGTTGTTGCGCCCAATGCCCACGCCTACAGCCTTAACAAGCGCACCACCGGCGAAGACGCCGAACGGGTCCAGAAAGTCCTGGCCGATCTCGACCGTAAAGAGCTGCGCGGCGTTTATGACACCGTCCGGTTCGTCGAGGAACGCGCCACGACACGCGAACTTGAGCGCCAGGCATTCCGCGATCTTTCCCGAGGTTCATTGAAAGGCGAGAAAGATACGCAGCCCAAAGGCCGCCCTGGCCTCAAATCGGGCGCGCGCGATCCGAGGGGCGTCAAGCCTCTGACCGGCGCGGCCAATGCAGCCATGTCCGCAATGAGTAAGACGCTGGAGGCCGCCTCCGACGCCGTCGCATCGCTCTTTGCGCCGACACTTTCGCCCGCGCAGATCGCGATGGGCGACCAGGCAAAATCGAAGCGCGAGGCCGAGGCCGAAGACAACATAGACTTCACCAAATACACCGCCGACCTGGCGCAGCAGCGAAGGCAGGAGCAGGAACGGGAGGCCGCGCGGGAGCGTGACCGGTCGGGACGCGAACGATGAAAGCCGCGTCACTCGGGAACGGCGCGGCGACGACCAGGCAACCACCGAAACAACAGGCAGAGTTCACCGCTTCGCGGAGGCACTGAAAAAGCAATTCAGGGATCTTGCAAGGATGCTGACCAAACCGGCGGATGCGCCGGAACCGAAGGCGCGCCGACGCCGCACGGGGGATGCAGCCGAGTTCAGGAAAGCATCGGAAAAGATTCTGGCCCGCGCAGAGCGGCTTCCCGCAGCAGCTTATGCCGCCGTCACGTTTCTATCCGACACGCTGGACTGGCTGAACCCATGGCACAGCGAACCCGACTGCACGGACGAGATTGAGGCAGATTTTCAGCAGACGCAGCAAGACCATTTTTCTCTTCACATGTAACTTGCAAGGAGGATTCATGAGTGATGCCAAGGCACCGACGCACACAGCTTTTGCCCTGAAGCGGGAAGGCAAGAAGTATGGGCGCTGGCTTGAAGTCGGCACCGCGCGGCAGGACAGCACCGGAGTCATTCATGTCTTTCTCGACAGGACTCCTGTCGGCGGATTCAACGGATACGCATATCTGGCCCCGATTGGCGCGCAACTGCCAGTGCCGCAACCGCAGCCGCAGAGGCCGGGAGAGGAGGGCGACGCGGGGGATGGGGGTGAAGAAGAATTCTCTTGAGATGGAACGCGTTTTTTGTACGCGATGCCCCATGCGTGACGTCCGGGATTGACGGAGAATGCAAGTGGAGGTAGAGAGTGAATGCAAGCGTAGGCGGAAGTTTAGCGCAGTGCCTTTTCGCCTTCAGTGCATAGTCTCAACTCGATTGTCATGTTTTGTCGCTCAAACCGGTTCGAGAATGAAAATGGCTAAAAAACTCTCATATCTATTTGTTTTGCTGATCGCTGCGGTAACCGTGCTGAGTCCGGATACTTCAAAAGCGAATGACGCGAACCCGTCGCAGCCCAGTGCGGCGGTTGCTCAAAATCCGGCAGGAACAGCACCAACATATAAAGCCGGGGAAACATTCCGCGACTGTGCCAATTGCCCGGAGATGGTGGTCATTCCGGCTGGAGATTTTCTTATGGGGACCTCACAGGCAGACATGGATCGCGATCTTAAAGGAGTCCCTGTCGGCAAGGGGACGACGTGGGTGACCTCGCCCGCAATCGCTGCGGCTGCCCGTATGAAGGACGAAATGCCACAACACCAAGTCCACATCGCCCAGCCCTTCGGCTTAGGAAAATATCCCGTAACGCGCGGGGAGTTTGCCGCCTTCGTTCAGGAAACCGGGCATAAGACCAAGGGGGGGTGCGCTCTTAACGTGCTTTATCCGCGCGATAAAATCAAAGAAGTCCCGGAGGCGGGATGGCAAAATCCCGGATTCGATCAAACCGATCGTGATCCCGTCGTTTGCGTGAGTGTGCATGATGTCGAAGCCTATGTGGCATGGCTGAACGCGAAGGTAAAAAATCCGGCATCGGCCAAGGAAACAGGCCCCTATCGCTTGCCGAGCGAGGCGGAGTGGGAATACGCTGCGCGCGCCGGCACGCGAACAGCGTATTGGTGGGGCGATTCGATCGGATTCAACAACGCTGTTTGCCATGGGTGCGGCAGTTTATGGGACAACAGACAGCCTGCGCCGGTCGGCGACAAGCAACCCGTACTGACCGATGGATACCATCCAAACCCATTTGGGCTTTACGATGTGCATGGCAACGTATGGGAATTGACGGAGGATTGCTGGAATAAAAACTACTCCGGCGCGCCTTCCGACGGTAGTGCGTGGAAGACGGGAGATTGCGGGGAACGGGCCATGCGCGGCGGTTCTTGGGACAGTGACCCATGGATGCTTCGTTCCGCTTTCCGAGGTGGCTCTGATATAGATACCATGGCCGACCGTCTGGGGTTCCGCCTTGCGCGAACGCTGCAATAAACCGCCGGTTCCTGTTCATGCGAATCAAACGACCCCTAATTCTGTAACTACAAAAGGGAAACCAAATGTCCACGACAGAAGCGATAAAGGATGCAGTGACAGTTTTAAATGACTTTATCGCCGTTGCCGGTGCAATCCGGTCCTGTATTTCGGGCGGGACCGATGCTGAGGTAAATAAGTTGCGAGAAACGATAGTATCACTTGTTTTCGATTTGCGTGGAATCACCAAAACTCCCCCGTTCACGGCGGTAGCCACGGTCTTTGGTCTGGGCACTTCGATGAGTGACCTTGAGTCCGATGGAGAAGCGTTTGCAAAATATTATAAATTTAATACTCCGTTACAAAACGCCTCAGCTCTTTCAGGAATAATATCGGACTTTGCCGGAATAGCTCAAGGAGTTGCGGAGGTCGCTGACGTTGCTGCCGCTGCAACCGGGCAAGAAGCAGAGGCTGTGCCGCTGACCGGGTTCATAGCGGCCTGCGCCGCCGTAAAATCCGCTGCGACCCTGGCGCAATTTGCTATCGATCTTAGTGAGGGATACTTTGGCGTCATTACCACTCCGGGAATTAACCTCGGCCCCGTAAACGATTTCACCAAGGATTTAGCCTGGGATATAAAAGATTTAGATTGGAGTCAGGCTGGATATACAGTGGATCCTTCTACTTTCGGCGGGAATTTGAGCGCCACGGTAAGAAATTCAGGCTCCGGCTATGTATATTTATCCGAATCACCTGGCCAGCCGCTCATGGCCGACATTTCCGGCAATATCGGTGGCTATATCGGTACCGATGGCAATCCCGGTATAAGCATGGCCCATGTAAACGAGGCGAACGTCACGGTCGAGCCCGGCACCACAGGCACAATCTCGTGCACTGACAATCAGACCATCTCTATCGGGGACGGTGCTCAGATCGCAATCAACGGCGTTGACAACACCATTACAGCCGGTAAAGAAGATGCGATAACAGCATACGTTTCCAACATTACGGTCCCATCCGATACTCAAATAGTTCTCACCGGCTCCCAACTCACCGTCTATGGGACGAATTCCTTCGGGACAACCAACGCAACGCTTTTTTTCCAAGAGTGCAAGGACACACAAGTTTCGAATCCCGGCGATGGTGGGATGGTAGCTTACAATGTACCGAACCCTAACGGTTCGGGAACAATAACGATCAATGGAACGCCCGTTCCCGTGCCGGGACTGGGAATGGGTATAGATGTCCTCGATATCGCTTGTGCTCCCGGGGTATCGCCCGACCAGGTTATTGCCGATCTTGTGACGCAACTCGGCGACCCATTGACGGTCGCGCAATGGGATCAGGACTACATCAATTACCTCAATCCCACTGGCACGGCGTACACGGTGGGCGGGTCTGTGGCGGCGAACGCGGACAATGCGAGCGCGACAGTGACCTATGCGGTGGGCGGGGCTCCGGGAGCGGTGGCGGCGGGGCAGAGCACGGCGCAGATCGAAATCACGGAATATTACAACGGCCAGGAGCAAAACGTGGCGGCCACGGTGGCGGCCACCAACGTGCTGGATGCTTCGGGAGATATATCCCAGGACACGATCACCGGCATGCAGCAGATGGCCATGAATGGGAATGTGACGCTGAACGGAACGGAGTGGAACGAGGTTTCGAGCATCACGGGCAACGGGTCGGTGACGTTTACCTCAGCGGGGAGTTTCTCGGCGGCGGGGACCGGCGCGACGATCACGGCGATGACAGCGCAAGCCTGGGGCGGCACGACGCTGATTGGCAGCAGCCAGAACGGCCAGGTTCTCACCGCCAGCCTGTTCGGCAACGACACGCTGAACGCAGGCAGCGGCGCGGGCGATACGCTTGTGGCTGGTCAGGGCGCGGATACGCTCATCGGCAGCAGCGCGGGAGGCACGACGTTTAAGGTGCTGAACAGCCTTGCGGCGGGCACCTCCATCACCGGCAACGGATCAGGGAATATCCTGCTTGCCAACGGCACGGATATCAGCGGCGCGACGATCACCGGCGTGCAGACGCTGAATGCGTCTGAGATCGCGCTCAACGCGGAAGAACTCGCTGAACTCAGCACAATCAACCTCGGATCCTTCGATATCGCTAGCGGCGACACCAGCCGCTTCATCCTCAACGCCAGAGGCGCGGGCACGTTCTCGACAGCGGGCATTACTTTCAGTGGTACTAATGCCACCACCGGCGCACCCATCGTCATGAATCCCGTCATCGACATGATTGCCGACGCCACGGACGACGAGACGCTGATCGCCGGCGACAGGGCTTACGGCTTTCTCTCCGCCGCCAACAGTTCCGGAAACGACACGCTGACGGCGGGGAATGGCAGCAACGACATGCTCGATGCCGATGGCAGTTCCGGCAACAATACGCTCACGGCGGGCAATGGCGGCGGCGACAACCTGTACGATCCAAGTTTCTACAATGATGAGGTCGAGGGCGATTATCTCAGCGCGCAGGATAGCAGCGGCAACAACATCCTCACCGCGGGCGGCGGGTCATGCGATACGCTCGATGTCGATGGCAGCTCCGGCAATAATAGGCTGACGGCGGGCAATGGCGCTAATGACCAGCTCACTGCCGACGACAGCTCCGGCAACAACACGCTCATTGCCGGCAATGGCGTAGGGAATTACCTTAGCGTCTCCGGCAGTTCCGGCAACAACACGCTGACCGGCGGCGGCGGCGGAAACGACATGGACGCCACCGGCAGCACCGGCACGAACATCTTCAACGGCGGCAGCGGCGGCAATGCGATGTATGCGGGCGCGGGCATCAGCATCATGACCGGCGGCAGCGGCCACAACGCTTTCTATGTGGACGATGGCCTGGCGGCAGGGTCTTCCATCACCGGCAACGGCGCGGACAATACTCTGTACTTCAACGTGACCGGCAACGAAAACATCAACGACGCGGCCATCACCGGCATGCAGACCGTTTATTTCTCTCCGGGCGCCAGCGTGACGATGGATGCGTCCGCACTCAGCGATCTTTGCACATGCGGCCTGTGGAATGTTGATGGGGACGATCCCAGTGCCGGTGTCCCCACGACTATCATTGCGAGCGGCGCGGGCGTGTATTCGCTTGCTTCCGCCAATATCAATGACAATTCAGATTTGATTCTTGCCGCCAATCCGACGGCGAGCGTCACCCTCGATGCCGCCGATCAGGATGGAGTGATATTGAGCGCCGCCAACAGCACCGGCAACGACACGCTGATCTCGAACGGCTCCGATACGATATTCGAGATCGGAGCGGGCGTCGATACGATCACGGACACTGGAGGCGGCGGTCTTTTCATCATTGACTCCACGCCTGCGGCAGGAACGACGATTACGGCAAGCGGTTCCATCAACGCCGTGGCCGTAAGCGCAACGGATATTTCCCCGGCCAGCATCAACGTTACGGGTTCCCTGATGCTGGAGGATCAAAGCCCGACGCTGATGCTCACGGGCGACGAGTTCAATCAATTCAACGCGCTGGAGAATACGTCGGGAAAGACGGAGACTCTGCTCGTTGTCGGCGATGGTTCCTACAGCCTGAACGGCTGGGAGCCGTTGAGCTGGCCGGACGAGGATGAGCCGGGAATCAAGACAATGTACGGCAACTTCGTCGTCGAAACCGTCGCGCCCGGCGGCGGCAGCACGATCGCCGGCGACAGTCAGAACAACGAAACGCTTGAGATGGCCTCCGGAGACTGGACGCTCATCGCCGGCAGCGGCAATGGCGACACGCTGATCGCCGGAAGCGGCACGGATACGCTCATCGGCGGCAGCGGCTCCGATACGTTCGTCAACGGCAGTGGCGCGGCGACGATGGAAGGCGGCAGCGGAACCAATACCTTTGTCATTTCCGGCGCTCCGGCTGCGGGGATCGCCATTGAGGGCGGAACCGGAACGAACATCCTGCAAACCAGCGGCGATATTACCGGCCTGTCGATCACGAACGTTCAGACGCTGGAAGCCGACAGCGTGACGCTGACTTTGGCTGAATTCAACAGTTTCACGGCCATCGACACCTCCGGCGGGGCCACGACCGGCAGCGGCGCGATCACTGCCGCGGACGGCGGAACCTGGAACCTGTCGGGTAAGAGCACGGTTGCGTTCGATATGGTCGCCAATAGCGATGACGGCACGACCTTGATTGGCGACAATGCCGACACCGAAACCCTCACCGCGAGCGCATCCGGGACAGATACGCTTGAAGCCGGCAACGGCAATGGCGATGTGCTGGCCGCCGGGGGCGGAAACGACACCCTGATTGCCGGAAGCGGTGCGGATACGCTTGAGGCCGGCAGCGGCACGGATACGCTCATCGGCGGCAGCGGCTCCGATACTTTCGTCAACGGCAGTGGCGCGGCGACGATGGAAGGCGGCAGCGGAACCAATACCTTTGTCATTTCCGGCACTCCGGCTGCGGGGATCACCATTGAGGGCGGCACCGGAACGAACATCCTTCAGGCCAGCGGCGACATTACCGGCATCGGCGTCAGCGGGGTGCAGACGCTTGAGGTCAACGGAAGTGCGACGCTGACAAATGCCGAGTTCGGCGGGTTCGGCACGATCTCGGGCAGCAACTCCACGATCTATGCCGCAAACGCCGGGACCTATAATCTGGGTGGCAAGACGGCGAGCGGCATTGCGTCGCTAAGCGCAGCGGGCACCAGCGCCAACCTAACGCTGACCGGCGACAACGAAGCCGGACAGACTCTGACCGGCGGCTCTGGCAACGACACACTGACGGCTGGCAACGGCGCGGGAGACGCTCTCTATGCCGGGTCAGGCAACACGACGCTGGTTGCGGGTACGGGTGGGGACACGCTCTATGACGGCTCCGGCGTTGACGCTCTGAGGGGCGGCAGCGGCAACGACACATTTTATATCGATCATGGCACTCTCGGGACGACGGTAACGGGTGGCGGCGGCAACGGCACATTGGTTGCCGGCACGGACATCTCCGGCATTACCTTCAGCGGCATTCAGACGCTTGAGGTCAACGGAAACGTAACGCTGACGGCGGGACAGTTTGGCGAGTTCAGCACCCTGACCGGCAATGGGACCATCAACGCCAGCGGTGGCGGCGCCTATAATCTTGCAGGTCTGAACGCGACCGGCAGCTTCAATCTCAGTGCAGGCGGCGACGCCTCAAATGTCACCCTGACCGGCAACAATCAAACCGGGCAGACCCTGACCGGCGGCTCAGGCACCGATACGCTCATCGCGGGCAACGGCGCGGGCGATGTACTGGTGGCCGGAACAGGCGTCGATACGCTGGAAGGCGGCACGGGCGGGGACACATTCGAGGTCAACGGAACGCTGGCATCGGGAACGACCATTACCGGCCAGGGCGCGGGCAATACACTCTATGGCTGCGGCGATATCAGCGGTGCGACGATCACCGGCGTTCAGACGCTTGAGGTCAACGGAAACGTGACGCTGACGGCTGGCCAACTCAGCGAGTTCAGTAACCTGACCGGCACTGGGACCATCGAAGTCAGCGGCGGCGGTGCCTATAATCTTGCCGGTCTGAACGCGACAGGTAATTTCAATCTCAGCGCGGCCAGTGACGCCTCCAATGTCACCCTGACCGGCGACAATGAAGCCGGGCAGACTCTGACCGGCGGCTCAGGCACCGATACGCTTATCGCGGGCAATGGCGCGGGCGATGTACTGGTGGCCGGATCGGGCAACACGACGCTGGTTGCAGGTTCGGGTGGGGACACGCTCTATGACGGCTCCGGCGTTGACGCTCTGGAAGGCGGCAGCGGCAACGACACATTTTATATCAATCACGGCACTCTCGGGACGACGGTAACGGGTGGCGGCGGCAGCGACACGCTGGTTGCCGGCACGGACATCTCCGGCATTACCTTCAGCGGCATTCAGACGCTTGAGGTCAATGGAAGTGCGACGCTGACAAATGCCGAATTTGCGGGCTTCAGCACGATTGCGGGCAGCAATTCCACGATTTATGCCGCAGACGCCGGGACCTACAATCTGGGTGGCAAGACGGCGAGCGGGATCGCGGCCCTCAGCGCCGCAAATACCGGCGCGAATGTGACGCTGATTGGCGACAATGAAGCGGGCCAGACGCTGACGGCGGGATCGGGCACGGACACGCTGATCGCCGGCAACGGCGCGGGCGATGTTCTGAACGGCGGTTCGGGAACCAGCACGCTGATCGGCGGCAGCGGCAACGACACGTTCTATGGCAGCACGGGCGTCGATACGATGACCGGCGGCAGCGGCAGCAATATTTTCGTTGTCAACGGCACCCTCGCCTCCGGCAGCAGCATCACCGGCGGCAGCGGGACTAACGTCATCCAGGCGACGTACGCCGATATCTCCGGCGGCACGATTTTGGGTGTATCGACGCTTGCTGTCACAGGCTCAGTAACGCTGACGGCAAGCCAGATGGCGGGCTTCACCAGCCTTCAGGCGCAGAATGGTTATGCCTCGCTCGATGCGGCGAACGGCGGCACGTACAATCTTGCGGCGGTCAACAGCACCGACGAGTTCGACATGGTTGCCCAGAGCAACGCCGGAACGACGCTGATCGGCAACGGCGCGGCGCAGGAAACGCTCACGGCAAGCGCGTCGGGCACGGATACGCTGCAAGCCGGAAGCGGGACGGACATTCTCTACGCGGGCGGCGGAAACGATACGCTTATCGGCGGCAGCGGCGCCGACACCTTCGAAAGCGGCACGGGCGTCGATACGATGACCGGCGGCAGCGGCAGCAACATCTTCGTGGTCAACGGCACCCTTGCCTCCGGCAGCACGATCACGGGCGGCACCGGAACCAATATTCTCGAAGTCTCAAACGCCAACATCACCGGCGACACGATCACAGGCGTATCGACGCTCGCTGTCGCCGGTTCGATAACGCTGACCGCAAGCCAGCTGGCGAGCTTTACCAGTCTTCAGGCAACGAACGGCTATGCGTCGCTCTATGCAGCGAGTGGTGGCACTTACAACCTCGCGGCGGTCAACAGCACCGACGAGTTCGACATGGTCGCCGAAAGCAACGCCGGAACGACGTTGATCGGCAACGGCGCGGCGCAGGAAACGCTCACGGCAAGCACGTCGGGCACGGATACGCTCGAAGCCGGAAGTGGGACGGACATTCTCTACGCAGGCGGCGGCAATGACACGCTCATTGGCGGCAGTGGCGCGGACACCTTCGAAAGCGGCGCGGGCGTCGATACGATGACCGGCGGCAGCGGCAGCAACATCTTCGTTGTCAGCGGCACTCTTGCCTCCGGCAGCACGATCACCGGCGGCACCGGAACCAATGTTCTCGAAGCCTCAAACGCCAATATATCCGGCGACGCGATCACCGGCGTGCCGACGCTCGCGGTCACAAACTCGGTGACGCTGAATGCGAGCCAACTCGCGAGCTTCACCAGCCTTCAACTGGCGGCGGGCAGCTATGCATCGCTCTACGCGGCGAACGGCGGCACCTACAACCTCGCGGCAGTTAACAGCGGTGCCGAATTCGACATGGTCGCCCAGAGCAACGCCGGAACGACGCTGATCGGCAACGGCGCTTCGGTCGAATGGCTGACGGCGAGCGCCTCGGGCAACGATACTCTGCAAGCCGGAAGCGGAACGGATACCCTTTTCGCAGGCGGAGGAAACGACACGCTCATTGGTGGCAGCGGCGCGGATACCTTTGAAAGCGGCACGGGCGTCGATACGATGACCGGCGGCAGCGGCAGCAATATCTTCGTTGTCAGCGGCACTCTTGCCTCCGGCAGCAGCATCACCGGCGGCAGTGGGACTAACGTCATCCAGGCCTCGAATGCCAACATCACCGGCGGCACGATTACGGGCGTGTCCACGCTCGCGGTCACAAACTCGGTGACGCTGAATGCGAGCCAGCTCACGAGCTTCACCAGCCTTCAACTGGCGGCAGGCAGCTATGCAGCGCTCTACGCGGCAAGTGCGGGGACCTACAACCTCACGGCGGTCAACAGCACCTCAGAGTTCGATATGGTCGCCGAGAGCAATGCCGGGACGACGCTGATCGGCAATGGCGCTTCGGTCGAATGGCTGACGGCGAGTGCCTCGGGCAACGACACGCTGCATGCGGGAAGCGGGGCGGATACTCTCTTCGCAGGCGGTAGCAATGACACGCTCATTGGCGGCACCGGCGCGGATACCTTCGAAAGCGGCACGGGCGTCGATGCGATGACCGGCGGCAGCGGCAGCAATATCTTCGTTGTCAGCGGCACCCTTGCTTCCGGCAGCACGATCACCGGCGGCACCGGAACCAATGTCATCCAGGCCATAGGAGCCAATATCACCGGCGACACGATCACCGGCGTGCCGACGCTCGCTGTTGCCGGCTCGATAACGCTGAATGCGAGCCAGTTGGCGAGTTTCACCAGTCTTCAGCTGATGTCGGGCAGCTATGCCTCGCTCTACGCGGCGAACGGCGGCACGTACAACCTCGCGGCGGTCAACAGCGCCTCAGAGTTCGATATGGTCGCCCAGAGCAACGCCGGAACGACGCTGATCGGCAACGGCGCATCCGGGGAGTATCTGACGGCGAGCGCATCGGGCACGGATACGCTGACCTCGGGCAACGGCGCGAGAGACGTTCTCTATGCCGGATCAGGGACAGATACGCTGACTTCGGGCAGCGGCGCGGGGGATGTGCTCTATGCCGGTTCCGGCACCGATACGCTGACGGCGGGGAATGGCGCGGGCGATATCCTCGTGGCTGGTTCGGGCGTCGATACGATGAAGGGTGGCACGGGCGGCGACACGTTCGAGGTTTACGGCACTTTCGCCTCCGGATCGAAGATCACCGGCCAGGGCACGGGCAACACGCTCAGCGCCTATGGCGACATCAGTGGCGGAACGGTGACAGGCGTTCAGACGCTGAGCATCTACGGTTCATGGGAGAACCTGACACTGACGAATGCCGAGTTCACCGGCTTCACCACCATCAACGGCAACGGCTCGATACTCTATACGGCAAACGCCGGAACCTACAATCTGGGCAGCAAGACGGCGAGCGGGATCGCGGAGATAAGCGCGGCCTATACAAGCGCCAATGTGACGCTGACCGGCGACAGCGAGGCTGGCCAGATCCTGATCGCAGGATCGGGGACGGATACGCTGACATCTGGCAGTGGCGCGGGCGACGTTCTTTATGCCGGTTCCGGCACCGATACGCTGACGGCGGGGAATGGCGCAGGAGACATCCTTGTGGCCAGCACGGGCGTGGATACGATTAAGGGCGGCACGGGCGGCGATACGTTCGAGGTTTATGGAACCTTCGCCTCCGGATCGAAGATCACCGGCCAGGGCACGGGCAATACGCTCAGCGCCTATGGCAATATCAGTGGCGGAACGGTGACGGGCGTTCAGACGCTGAGCATCTACGGTTCATGGCAGAGCGTGACGCTGACGAATGCCGAGTTCACCGGATTCACGACCATCAACGGCAACGGCTCGACGCTCTATGTGACGAACGCCGGAACCTACAATCTGGGCGGCAAGACGGCGAGCGGAATTGCGGAGATTAGCTCTTCCGGAATCAGCGCCAATGTAACGCTGACCGGCGACAATGAAGCGAGCCAGACGCTGATCGCGGGATCTGGGACGGATACGCTTACAGCGGGAAGTGGCGCGGGCGACATGCTCTATGCCGGTTCCGGTACAGATACGCTGACGGCGGGAAGCGGCAATGGCGACATTCTCTACGCAAGCACGGGAGCGGATACCCTTAAAGCCGGTGCGGGCAACGATACGCTGGTTACCGGAACCGGAAACGACACCCTCTACGGCAGCACCGGCACGAACACTTATGACTTCGGCTCGGCTTTTGGAACCGCCGACAAACTCTACAATGCCGGGGCCAACAGTGCGGCGGCGGGGACGATTGCCTTCACGGCATCGTCCACCACCGACGAAAACCTCTGGTTCGTGAAGAGCGGCAACAACCTGCTGATCGATCTTCTGGGAACGACGGACCAGATTACCGTGGAGAACTGGTACACCAGCGCGGGCAATCAGGTGAGCAGCGTCACGGCGGGCGGCGAGACGATGCTGAACTCCCAGTTTGCCGCGCTGGTCTCGGCGATGGCGGCCTATCAGTCGGCGCATTCGAGCTTCAATGCGCAAACGGCGACGAGTATGCCGACGGACACGACGTTGCAGAACGCCATCGCGGCCTCGTGGCATTGAGCGCCACGGCGGAATAACCTCGGAGGCCATTCACTTCGGCGATTTAACATAATGCAGTTTCAGCTACTTTGTGATTTGGCGCGGAACATAAGGGAGAATCCGGCATAATTTGTCATAAGTTACCTTATGCGACATCGACTTATAAGAAGCAGTTAGAAGCTTCCCTCTTTGCCTTCGTAATCCATGAGCCGTGCGGCTTCTTCAGCAAAATATTTCAGTGTGTCCGGCCAGACCAATACCGAGTTTGTCGAGCTGGGGCCGGGAGTCGTCCACCTATCCACGAGCTTCCCGTTGCGAATTGTTCCCCTGAGATACATCATTGAGAATATGGGGTGGTCAATATCCGCCTCGCGACGAGTGAATTCATTGCGATTGAACGCATTCGGGTCTTCATCGATAAACAGCCCCTTCAGGTGCAGCATAATTGGAGTCCATCCCTGGAATGAGTGGCCCCATACCTTGACAACTTCATAAAGCGAGAGGTTCGGCTCTGCGCTTTTTGGCTTTAGGTCGATGATCAATGTGCAGCCCGGATATTTTGCGTCTCTTAGTCCATTCTCAACTGATATATGCCATTTGATTGGTTCCTTTGCCGTGCTCGCAAGAGACTGTTTCAGCAGTTCAGGAATCCAGCCGGAGTGACAGCCAAACAACGATGTCTGTTCTACGAACTGATAACGATGACCGTCCGAGCCGTCAGGTGTTTTCCGATACAGGGCGTACATTCCGACTCCCGCATTTCCATGCCGACATTATGGCTGGACTTCCTTCATTCGTGAGAAATCCTCGGTGAGGTATTTTGTAAATTGCGGTTTGCAGTATTCCTCGACCAGGCCGGTCTGCTTGTTTCGCCGAGTTCCGTTGAACCAGATGCTTCGTTTTCCCATGTTCTTGCCCGTCTTGTTCCGCACCGCTTCAGCAATGAATTCCTCGGATGTCATGAGCCAGGTCAGGTTCAATCGCTCTGAATAGAACACAAACCAGTAATGCTCCCGAGGGTCGTGGACAATCGCAGCGAAAAGTGCCGCGTCCTTTTCGACAACATCCCGCGATCTGGCTTTGATCTGGATGAGTGCTATGGACCCATCCTTGCGCCGAAAAATGGCATCAACGGCATGGTCATCCACAAGCGGCACGTACATATCCATGCCTTCCTTGAGCATCCGCCCGATGATCCAGTACTCAATCCGCTTGCCAAAGCCCGCAGAGCTTCGGAATGTCTTGAACTCTGTCATGCTCTGCGTCCTCCGCCGTTATCCTGCGCTGAACCACGCACTGTACGGCCCCTGCCCTATCCACGGTCAGCTTTCCCGTTCCTGGCATCGGCATCAAAGTCGAATCCGTAATCCGCTAACCGCCTTTTTGCAATCTCGCGTTCTTGATCGGAAAACAGAGAGTGCCATTCCTCACCAAGGACGACCGCTTCCACTGTTAGATCGAGGCGCTTTCTTTCCCACAGCGCAACATATCCTTCGGACACCTTCGAAGCACGGAGCAAAATCCGCGCTGTCTCAAGGCCGCGATGTTCACTTAACATGTGAAAAAACCGCGTTGCCTTGTAGTCGCACTCGGTCAGTGCCCGCCGATATACATCCATCATGGCGTTATCGAACCGTGCTTCCAGTTCCTTGTTCATATCTCACCGTGAAGATCACTGGAACAACCCCTGCTCCTCTTTATAGTCGGTGCCGACTGAGACATCCTCAAGCACAGTGCTCAGGAATTCCTTCAAGACTGGCAGTTGGTTTGCATCACGACCAGGACAGAGATCGAACGCCCCGACGCTCGGAAAACTGTGTTGCGCGGGTCCACGAAACGCCGAAGGATGTCGGATGAAAAAGTTCTGCGTCTTTCCATTCATACGCATCCCTGCACCGTCGCCCGGAAACAGGATGTACGCGCCACGTGTGCTTAAAATGCCGTCTCGGTATGTGTGCATTTTGAAGAGATCTTCGCGACGATGCAACCGCAGGATTTCCTGCTCGTAGCCAATTTCATCGTCATCCCCGTCCGCCACGACCTCTGCGCTGCTGTCATGGAAGGCCTGAGCCAACTCATTCGGCTCAAGGCGATACTTGGCGTCAAAGTGCAACCAATGTTTCTGAACTGAATGCCCGCGCGTAACGCTGATTGCAATGCTGTAGTCCGGATCGAACATCGCTGTATAGCTGCCTTCCCACGAGGTAAGATTATGCGTTGGTCGCGGAAAGCGGCGGTTATAGAAAAGTGCAACCTTGACCGTTTTCTCGGCGTCTTGACGATAAACAAAGGCAACCCTACTACGCTTCCCTTTGACAAGCCGTACCTGAAGACCATCCTGCGAGAATGAGAGAAATGACTGGTTGTCCGTCAATTCGGTATGGCAGATTTCGGCCAGAACCCGTCGCAGTAGGAAGAAACACCAATATTCGTAGAGTTCGCTGACTGGCCGTATGTCTCCCGTCAAGCCTTCCGCAAGTTTCTCTCCCTGACTCCAGGGGAGCGTGAGACTAAGCCGAAGGGCAAGGTCAAACCGCAAGATGTCTCGGTATCCCCGACGTTTCAGCAGAACCTGCGAGTTCGAGGGAAACTGCCGCAACATGCCGACGCCACGCCAGAGATCGTGCGCGAGCAATTCCTGTAACTGCGACACCCAACTTTCCGCCTCACGTGATGCTGCCACCTTCCCCTGCCCGCCCAGGCTGGAAGCGAGCCATTGCGCGAGGAGCGTACATTCTTCGAGGAAATATTTCACATAGCGATTTTCGGGCGTGTCGATGATTTCGGCGACTTGAACTACTGGAAGCTCGTGCGGCGTATAACCACGAAATAACCCAGCCAAAGGTCCGCCACCATCAAACAGTGAAACATCAAGCGTATCGATAAGGGCTTCGACGCTCGGATCTTCGACTTCGGCGATACCTCGCATGCTGACCTCGGTTATGAGCGTCGCATGTGCCTGGCTCACCAAATCTTCGATGGCGCGCGGCAGATTATCTTCTGCCATCACGTAGCGCATCTGGAATAGCATCGCCGCCGCGCTGGCATTCCGCGCATCGGTGAGGTCGAAAGCCGCGCTCACTGGACTGTCATATTGCAGAAGGAGTTCTGCGAGAAATTCGGCAACTTCATTTAGGAGCGTCTGGAACTCTTGCAGATAGCCGATTTTGCGGCATACGACCTCGGCCCGCATCGCCGCGCCGGTCTCCGTGCTCAGATCAAGAATGCCGGCATGATTACGCAACCGTAATTGCCCTGTAATAACGACGCTGCTCTGGTCAGGTTGTTTCCACCTCCGGGACGGATCGACCTTGAACACCCCACGCAAACGGTCAGAGAAAGGCCACGCCGGTCTTAACCGAACGTGGTTCTCTGCCTCGGCCTTGGTCATGGGAACGGTGATGTCAATGTAATAATCCGTGTTCTCACGAAGCTGTAGCCGCTCGAACAGCACCGGCGTATCGTCGCGCCAACAGATCGCGGGCACGCCGCGCGCGGCATAGTCATCGGGCGTCAGTTCGCGTTCGCCGACGGTAACAGCGGGAATGGGCGCGAAGCCCGGCAGCGGCTCTCCCTCCCCTTTTGACCACTCGATGTCGATGTGGGTAGAAGGAGGCCAGCTCAACCGTATCCGATGAAGCGCCACGGCCATAGAGTTAGCTCACAAAGGAGACATACCCGGTTGCGACCAAACGGTCGTGCATTGCTCGCAGCTTCGCGACGGAGAGGCTCATCTGCGGATTTACGCCAAGCACCAGCGCATCAGGTTCTGGAATGTCAACGGTTGTGTGAATACCAAGGGTGTAACGGGCCGGGTCAGGCGACGCCGTGTGGCCGCCGGACAGGAACGCAGCCGTTGCTCGCAAACTGTCTCCGAGGCTTCGTTTATTACCGTGAATCTTCGGTAAGACCTTCTGCAGCACAGCCCGGTCGAGCGCGTCAGGCCACTGTTGCAAGACAAGATCTTTCGTCGATCCCCGCAGCATCGCCGCCGCGATCCATGTACGTAGATACGCGAAGACCTCTTTCGGGATCCGGTATCCGAACGGGAAGCCAACCGGCAACAGAAGCTGGTAACAGCCATCGAGAGCGCGAGCTGTGTTCCGCTTGATCGTTGCAATCTCCGTGTCGGTGAAAGCCAATTCCGTGATGCGATCAAGGATCTGCGCGGGATTGGGAAATTCGTTTCTCTGTTCCTCGCGGTCCTCAATGCTCGCTTGCAGTAGTTCAAGTGCTTGTTGAACGGAAATCTCCTCGCCGGCCTTGGCGGATTCCCCGAGCAGGTAGACACTGGGCCTTTGCGATTCCAACTCAATGACGTGCGCGCGATCGAGCACCTTTGGCGAAAACATATAGGTTGTCTCATCCACGTTCACGGTGCCAACAAAAAACACGTTCGACGGAATCGTGAAACTTCGACCATCCACAACAAGGGCCTCTGCGGCTCTGGCTTCGGCCGATTCGCTATTCTCAGCTTTCAATAGCTCAGCTATCAGGGCGACATCCTGTTCATCTATCAATGTCACGCCGGCTTTTTCATCGAGTACGTTGGCTGCTTCCATCAAAGACAAGAACGGCGCAAAGTATCTCTCCACGTGCGACAGATTCATTTCGTCGAAGATCAGGAAATGGGGAACGTCGGCCACATCGGGATGACTCGCGCGGAGCAGAAGCCTGACGATATTCGTGATCTCATAACTTTCGTTCGTCTCGGTCTCATCCTCACGTTTGCGCAGCTTGCCGAACGGGGTGCGGTAACCAAGTAACCGTTTTGGCGAAGTCCAGTCCGGCCCGACCGTCACCAGTTCAAACATCCCGCCATTTACCTTGTCGGCATAGGCGTGCTGAATACTCTCGGCCAATCGCAGTGCCGACCGCGACTTACCTGTGCCAGAAGGGCCGGTCAGTATGGCGAAATTCTTTGCGGCCAGTGCAATCACAAGATCAAGCGAACAACTCCCCACGTCGCCGACGGCAACGATGGGTTCAGGGTTGGCATCGCTCGGTAAATAGTCGAGCGGATTCGGCAGTTCCGCTACAAAACCATCATCGTTTTCCCCGGCATCGACACCGGTACTGAACAACCCTTCGATTTCCTCGTTCGTCAAACCAGTCCGCGAACGCAGTTCCTGCGTCAGCGCGCGTAGCTTTTGTTCACTAGTTGCAGCCTGTCCGATCACAGGCTCAATGTCCTGACCCCGGAAGTACCAGACCGTCAATTCCGTCAGGTTGGGTTTGCCTTCTTTTTTGCTGCTCTTGAGCAACAGTGTTTCGATGTGCTCAAGATATTCCGGAGCGAGACTGGCCTTGCGAGGATCGTCGTTGCTCAGTGCGATCACGGTGCGCCAATGGGTGCCCCCAATCGTGCTGTTTGTGCCATTGGATCGATAGCGCTTCTGCCGATAGCCCTGTCGCCCTTTCTCACGTGTAACAAACGGGTTCAGGTAGAACTTCTCGTCAGGTTTGACCGGCTGCCCTTTATACTCGCCGCACCATCCAAACTCATCAAGCGCACTGATGAACGACGGTTCGGTTTCGGTGATGGCAACGGCTGGCGAGCCTTTGATTATGAACGTCCGCTTGACGACCAGAAAATCGAATAATGCTGCCTTCGCTCGCGACCCTGACAGCCGGCTGATTGCTTCGGCGATACGCGACGCGCTGAGATACGTGGCCATAAGCGCTATTCCTCAGTTTCGGGATCTTTGATTTCTCTGATCTGCTTAACCATCTGTTGGCAGAACTCACGCTTGATATCGATGCCGATACAGCGGTGCCCATGCTTGCGGGCATACAGCAAACTCGTTCCGCTTCCTGCAAAGGGATCGAGCACGACGCCGCGACTTGGTGTTGTCGTGGAAATTGGAATTTTGACAAGTTCCTCCGAGAAACGTGCGCGGTGGGTGTTTCCGTTGTTCCCATTGCGCACCGGCGGCACTTCCCATGTATCAAGGGGAGGAAGGACCGATCCGGATTCGGTGGGTCTGCCCACTAGGTTCTTGTCGAAGTAATACCAGCGTTCTTTCACGAAGTGAAAGACGTACTCATGCGATACCGAGCACCGGTCCCGCACCTGGTCCGGAATCGGATTAGGCTTCACCCACACGTTGTCGTTGCGAACGATCCAGCCTTCGTCCTGCATCCCAATTGCAAACCTATGGGGGATAAGCAAAAGTTGCTTTGGTACGCAGAGTTCACCGTCGCCTTTCTTGTCCTGTGGACGCAATCCGAAACGCCGTGCGCTCTGCTTAATCTCTCCGCTTTTGTGTTCCCCTTTTCCGCTCCAGTAGGTGTCACCGAGATTCACCCACATACTGCCGTTATCAGCCAATATCGGTTTGCACAGATCAAATGCTTCTACCAGATTGCGAATGAAATCTTTCGGATGTTCCTCTAGCCCGATCTGCCCATCCACGCCATAGTCACGCTGCCCGTAAAATGGCGGTGAAGTGACGATACAGTTCACTTGCATGCCGTGAGCAGCCAACAATCGCAAGGCCTCGCAAACTTCCATATTGAATATCAGAACGTTTTCGTCCGCATAGTAGGCCGCTTTCTGAAGTGCGGCGTCACAAAATACTTCCTCGGACACGACGATGGGATGCATCGCGACATTGGCCTTCGTGGGCTTCACATCCCGCGCGGCCTTCATGCTCACTACCTTGGATTTGGTAGTCAGGGGTTTTTGCTTTGCCGGCAAACGCCGCGATGGAACGTCAACGAAGGAACTCTCCGAAGAGTCCCTCACCGCCAGCCCTCGAAGCGATGTAAAAACGCGCTCACTCATGATGCTTCAACCCGGCGAATAGAGGCCATTGGTCGGTAACGTACCTTTCTGTTGCTTCGCGGACAACCCATGCCAACGAAACCCTTTTCTGTTTGGCGATTTGTTCGAGAGACGCGTAAAGCTCCGGGGGAAAGCTAATCGTCGCGCGCACTTTGGCCGCGCTTTCGGGCTTCCCATCAGCTTCCAATTGTCTTCGTACCGTCACATCGGCACCTTCACCTGTTCACCGTATTTCACCACATCGGTGAACTTACGGCAAGGGCCTATATCCGTGTTGCCTGTTTATCTCCAGCTCCAATGTGGCGAGAACTTCCGTGATTTTGCCAAATGGCGGCGGTTGCCCGAAGATCATCACGCTCATGCTGCGGTAATCCCTTTCCAACGCTGCGCGCCTTTCATCCGGCGGGACCAGACGCAGGCTGCCGGGACGTGCCAGATCGTAATGCGCCCAGCCGGAGGGGTAAAACGTCTCTTTATGCCGCACGACCTGAGCGAGAAGCGGCATATCCGCCAATGCTTCGGCACGGACGGGACTCTGCGCCAGCATGGCGAGGTCGTAATAATGCCGCGAATAACGGTCAGGCAGCGCCTTCTCTGCCGGGCGGTGAAACTCGGCATGGAGAATAGTCGCCTTTTCCCAGAAGGTGCGCTTTGCAAGCAACGCCGTCACCGGCACTTCCGGGTTGTCGAACAGTTTCGGAAATTCTTCCGCAGCAAAAGCGCGGACGGTGAAGCGATCATGCGGCACGAATTCCGCATGGGTGCCGAGTTCCAGAATGACCTGCGGCGTGATGTAGGGAAGCGTTGTCGCGGCTTCCGGATAGCGAAAGCGCACGACGTTCGGGTCCCGGTCGCTGACTTCAACGCTCCACGCGCCGGTATTCTCAAGAATTTCTGCGCACCGGCCCCTGAGAGCATCGACAAATTCGCCGCCGATGTAATGCTGACAGGCGGTCATCATGTCCGCCAGGATGGCCGCGCGCCTGGTTTTCGACAACCCTTCCCGGCGCGGATCGCGTTCGCCCGTGAAGCCAAGGGCGACGTAATCCACCGCCAGGTCGATGTCTTCTGAAAAGCGGTTGATTGCGTGGTAAATCTTCGACAGGGAAGTGCCGCCCTTGAAGAGCAGACGGTTTTTCAGGGCCTCGATCTCAAACAGTTGCTTGAGCGTCCAGCAGACCCAGAAGTCCTTTTCGACGACGGCGTCCGAAAGCCCCTTCCTGTCCGCCGTTTCGGCGAACAGGTCCGCGCGCTCGCGTTTTGGCATTCGTGCGACGTTGTTCAAGCGGTCCCCTCTTCTATCTGGCTCGCAACCTCATAAATCCAGTCCACGCCAAAGCGGGTATCCTTCACGAGCCTTTTCCGCTCGGACGGCGACAGCGCCTTCCTCAACGTATCGACCTCGTGTGGACCCACCTGCTCTTTGCCGAGATGGCGCAATGCCTGGACGACGAGAGCTATCTTGCCATCAAGTCCAGCGAGCGCCTTTGGACGGGCGTGCTTGAATACAATGCTACGCCGCCCAATCGGAACTTCGTTGTTCGGCCCATCCGTCAGGTAGACAATTTTTGACGGCACCTGCGTCGAAAGCCCGAGTAGGTTTGCCGCCCACGCCCCTTCCGGCACGATCTTCCATTTTTGTCGCCGGGCAATTGCGCGCGCCGCCTCGTCGATGTCGGGGCTGAGTTCTCCACCAAGAGCGGGATTGACGCGCGGCATGTCATAGAGTCCTCGACGGATGCGGCGGATTTTCCCTTCGCGGGTCAGCCCCGAGAGGGCCATATCGATTGTGCCCCGGCTGGCGATATCGAGAAAATCCTTCGCTGAAAAGGCCTTCCCGTCGCCAAGACGATAGATCCTCGCAGCTACTTGATCTTTCATGGATTGCATCGATAGTCCCCGCCTGGAGATTTAGAAAATATATACCACTTTTTCTAAATGTAGCGCAAGTCCATTCGTAGCCACGGACCAATTCCCGCAACACCGTTCCAAACCCATCTTCTCTTTCCCTACCGCCCAGCCGCGAGGAACTGGTCGCCGAGACTGGCTCCGCTTTCCTTTGCGTCGATCTGGAATTCCACCAGGAGCCGCGCGAGGATCACGCGTCCAATATCGCCGAATGGGTCAAGGTCATCAGAGACGACGAGCGCGCCATTTTCGCGGCTGTCGCATACGCTCAACGCGCCGCCTGTTCCAGCATCTCCGCGATGCCCTTGTGACCGTTCCGGGCGGCCCAATCCAGCGCCGTGCGCCCGTCGGCATTGCGGGCATGGAGATCGGCTCCCAGGCGCATCAGAGCTTCGGCGGCAGTTGCGTGGCCACAGCTTGCCGCCCAGATCAGCGCGGTATCGCCGTCATAGTTGCTGGCGTCTATATCGGCTCCGCTATGGGCCAGAAGCGTGACAACGCCCTCATGCCCACCGGACGCCGCCAGGATCAAGGCCGTATCGCCGTCCACATTGGCAGCGTTGACCTCGGCTCCCTTGCCGATCAGGGCAAGGACGATGTCCCGATAGCCTTTGCCGGAGGCCCGCATCAATGCGCTGTTGCCGGGGGTATTGCGGGCATTCACATCATCTCCCCTGTCGGCCAGAAGCGTCACCACGTCCGCATGACCGTTTGCCGCAGCCAGGATCAGCGCGGTATCGCCGCAGCCGTTGCGCGCGCCGATTGCGGCTCCCCTGTCCAGAAGGCTTGCTGCGGCCTCCCTGTGGCCATTGCGGGCCGCCCAGATTAGCGCCGTGCAGCCGTTTGCCTAACTGGCGTTTACCTCGGCCCCTTTGGCGAGAAGAGCCTCAACCAGATCCGTATCCCCGTTGCTGGCCGCGAGCATCAATGCGGTCGCGCCGTTATGTGCGCGCGCGTTGACATCGGCGGCCCGGCCAATCAGGAACGCCGCTATATCCCTGCATCCGCATCGAGCGGCCCAGATCAAGGCGCTGTTGCCGTTCCGGTCGCGGGCGTTCACGTCCGCGCCGCTTTCAGCCAGCTTTATGGCGGCCTCGGTATAGCCTCCGGAGGCCGCACAGATCAGGGCCGCGCCGCCGTCCGCGTTGCAGGCATTGACATTCGCCCCCTGCCCGATGAGCGCTGCCACGCCGTCCTTGCAGCCCAGGCGCGCCGCAAGGATCAGCGCGGTGTCCCCGCAGGCATTGCGGGCGTCGATTTCTCCCTGAACGCAGTTCATCGTCTCCGCTCCTTCCGATCCCGAAAAGGCGCAGGTGCGTCCTACTGAACGCGGGTAAAACTCGCATCGCCGTAAAGGATATGGTTGGTATCGCGCACGTCGAGTTTCATGGAACCGGACTTGAAGGTCATGCTGTCGCACGCGCCGACGATATGGGTGAAGTTCACATCGACATAGGTGCCGTTACCGTATTCCATGACCCTGTACGTCGCCCATGCCGTGCACTTCATGCTGTCTATGTCGAACTGCACCCAGGTGTCCGTCATGACGCCGTTGTTATTGAAAACCAACGTTCTTTCCGTCACCGGATTTTGCGGGCGGTCATCGCGCCATTTTCCGATCATGGTTGACCGGAAGCGTGACGGCTGCGGCGGCCCGTCGTGGCACCCGGCGAGCGCCAGCAGGACCACGCCAAGAACAAGAGCTGTGAAGCAATTCCCTGCACCCAAGCACATCCGCATCGCACCCCTCCCCAGAGCGTTTCAATTGCGGTTACAGTCGAAGGCGGCCCAGGGGGACGACGCAATTCCCGGAACCGCCAGGGCGTCATGGTTTCGGCTTGCCGGACTGGTCCTGAAGCCGACCGAGCGGCATCGAAAGCGATATGAGGATCTGACCGGCGCGAGGCCGCTGCAAAGAGCAAAACCGCCGCATCGCCAGCCTCCTGTCCGATCCCCAACGAATCTGAAATCAGATGGTTACAGAATACTATGCAAACGCGGTCTATGCAAACACTGTAGACGTATCCGCATCCACTTCCGAAACTCGGGATTGTGAACAAAACGCTTAATACCCGCCTTCTCAAGGCTTTGGGCCAACGGATACGCGAAGCGCGCGCCGAAAAGGGTTTCTCGCAGGAAGCCTTCGCCGATCACTGCGGCGTGCACCGGACCTTCATGGGCACGGTCGAGCGCGGCGAGAGCAACCTCAGTTTCCAGAACATTGCGCGCGTCGCAACGGCGCTCGGCATCACGCTCTCGGCACTCTTTGAGGGGATCGAGGAGAAGGCTCGCGGCATGGCCGAAGAGACGAAGAGGCCGTCCGCCAGGAAGCCCGCGAAGCGCGCCAGAGCGAAGAACTGAGGCCGCGCCAGAGTTCACGGTCATGCGCGGCGTGAAGGAATACAAACGGAAAAAACAGGCCGGAGATTTCGGGATTGCTGGCTCGTAAGACCGTACGCGAACTTGTGCTGAATGAGTCTGGTGTTATCAGGATTCGGCTCAACAGAAAGAAAAAATACACCACTTATAACGTGCCGGAATAAGTCGAAAACGGTTATATAATCGTGTCGCAAACGCTGCATTGCGGGGGTAGCGATATGTGCAAGTGCGAGGTTTGTGGCGAAAAACTTGATGACGGCAACATCTGCATGGGGTGCTGGAAAGCGAATTTCGAGGAGCCGAAAGCGGAAGCGCCAGGCTATCCGATAGAGGCAGCGATAACGGTCAAGCAACTGGAGCAAACTCATCTGGCTCTGGCCGTTCCCTGGGAAAATGATCCGACATTGAGCAATTATGGCAAATGCCTGCTGTGCGGCAGGGTTTTGTTCAGCACTCTCTGGTGCAGATGCATTGGAAGCAAGCTGATTCCGCCCTGGAATGGGTGCGACTAGCAGTCGCAGAACCGATAGCGCAGAGAAGGCGTCCTGCACCATAGCCGACAGCCTAGCCTGTCTCTCTGGCACGCACTTCGCGTAAAACCTGATTATCACCTGCGGCGTGTCGCCCTTTTCGAAAGGCCACTTTATTCGGGCTCAAGGACGATGCGAGGCCCGCATTGCTGCGCACGTCCGCCGGACGTGACATCGAAGCGACGCTGTTTTTCCGCCTCAGCCTGCACATTCGTTCGGGCGCACGATACCGAGGCGTCTTCTTCACGATGAACGCTTCATGCCGCGCTCCCTGAATTGCAATCGCAAAGCCGGGTGTCCTTCCCATTCCTTCCACGATGCGCAAAAGAATGCGGGAGATGAATATCGGCAAGCGCCCTGATCTTTGCGGCCTGTCTCTTCCTGCTCGATATGGTTCTCTCTTTCTGCCGCCCAAGGATCGGCGGTGAATCGGCACTTTAGCCGCCGCCGCTTGCTGTCAATGGCGGATTGTGGCTCCCCCCTGCCCTTCGGTCACGGTTCCCCCAAAATCCTAATGACAGCCGCGCTCATTTGCGTCGGCACGCGCCTTTCTCATCCCCGCCGAAAAGGGCGGCACAACGGAAAGAGAGGCATATCATGACAAACGCAGTTGAGACATTCCGCAACACGATCATCCAGGGCGATTGCCTTGGCGTTCTCCCGCAGGTTCCGGCGCGCAGCGTGGACTTCATCCTCACGGACCCGCCGTACATTGCGCGGTACCAGTCGCGCGACGGGCGCAGCGTTCCCAACGACGATAACGACGCCTGGCTCAAACCGGCGTTCGCCGAGATGTTCCGCGTCCTGCGCCGGGACAGCTTCGCAGTCAGCTTCTACGGCTGGCCTCACGCCGATAAGTTCATGCAGTCCTGGCGCGAAGCGGGCTTCCGCATCGTCGGGCATTTCGTATTCCCGAAGCGTTACACGTCGGCTGAGAAGTATCTCCGCTATCAGCACGAATGCGCCTATCTGCTTGCGAAGGGAAATCCGCAGGTTCCGCAGACGACAATCGGCGACGTCATCGACTGGACGTACAGCGGCAACAAGCTGCATCCGACGCAGAAGCCGCTTTCGGTTCTTCTCCCGCTGGTCGAAACTTTCTCCAGGCGCGGCGATCTGGTGCTCGATCCATTCAGCGGTTCCGGCTCATCGTTGCTTGCGGCGAAGATGCTTCAGCGCGATTGGCTCGGCATCGAGCTTGACGCCAAATATCACGCCATCGCTACCCAGCGGCTGACGCTGGAACAGGCAAGGGCCGCATAAGGCCCCCTGCCTGCGCTGGCCAGCACCGGCGCGGGTTTCTCTGCTTCACACCTTCGGAGTGTTGTGCCGCCTTACAAGACGCGACGATGCAATCTCTCTACGCTCCCGCCGAACCTATGCGCGAGGCCCCTTCTCTCTCCAGCGCATCCATCGCAAGGCGAAGAATCTCGCCGATAACAACGCCGCGTTCGTCGGCAGCTTTGTAAATCCTATTCACCGTCTCTTCCGTTAGTTTCGCACTGAATTGCCGGTTGCGTCCCGTCCGGTACACACGCGGTTTGCGCCGGAGCGTTCGGGCGACTTTTGGCGGCTGGCGGCTGACGAAATTGTTGTCTTCCGCAATCTGCTCAATCGCTGGATCGATGACTGGCTTTTCCTTCTTTGGCTTCGGCGCGAATTCCGGCGGATCGGCCAGATTGGCAAAAGGATTGACGCGCTCGTTCATGCGGCCCCCGCAACATCGTTGTCATTATCCTTCTCGGTGCCTACGTCTTCCGTCTTCAGACGCGACAGAAGCTCATGCACGAATTCCCACACGTTGAGCCGCGCCTTATCGAGGTTGGAGACATCGGACGGGTTCAATTGATCGAGCGTTTGCTGAAAAGAAAACACCGCTTTGTAGGCGTCGCGCTCGTTCAACTCGGTATTGAGAACCGGAATGCCCGCGTCGATCAGTCCCTTTTGAATGTGAGCCAGACCGCGCGCGCGGATCGAGGAATTCGTGCGCGTCAGAAGAACAGCAAACGCTTTTCTTTTGCCGGTCATCTTCTCGCTCTGAAGCACGACGCGGATCGCCCTGCTCGCTTCGTTGGCATCCAACTGTGATCCTTGCGTCGGGATCACAACAAAGTCGGCTTGCGAGATTGCATACACGACCGTCTTCGACGCCGTGCCTTCCAGATCGACAACGACAAAGGCGGTTTTTTCGGCAGCGTCTTCAATCCGTTCAATGATCGTATCCTCGTCGGCGTCGGAAACGATCGTCATACGCTCGGGCGTGTTTCCCCCTTTCGCCCAGGACAGGATCGGGCGGTTTGGGTCGGCATCGATTAACGTAACGTCATAAAGGTTCGCGAGCGCCGTTGAGAGCAAAAACGCGGCCGTCGTCTTGCCCACTCCACCTTTCGGTGACACGAATGCGATTGTCGGCATGGTCCCTCGTCAATCAAGAACGAGTGGAAATGTAGCCTGTCTGCCCTCAGAAGACAATAGGTCTTCGTTGGGTCTACTGAGTGCCTTCTGTTGACACAACGTATTACGAAGACCTTCGGAAGTCACTCAGGCTTCCACGAGTAAACTGACAGCCAGCAGAAGACAATATGTATACCGTTTGGTTTCCACTCGAATACAGAAGGCCTACGGCACACCTTGTGTTAACCATCAGTTTACGAATTGATAGATGTTTCCTGACCTTAGGAGGAACCATCGACGAATAGCTTCGCCGCATTGCTAGGAAATCTGGCCGGGGATCGCTTGATCGTCTCGATGGGCTGGGGTAGGTACGCAAATCGCCTTCGACCCATCCTTGGGCTTCTATCGCAGTGTTGATTTTCATGGGTGGGCAAAGAGTCTCAGACATCTTGGTCGACCCTTCCAGTGATCGGTGCCCGTTTGTGACGAGCCCGGCAGAAGCCGACAAAGGCTGCGGCAGGATTCGAGAGGTGAGGCTTACCCGAACTCGCCCACCATTCCCGCCATTCGCCTTCGAGGTGGTAAATGTCATAGCCGGGAGCCGCCTCGCGCCCATCTTCAAAAGCCTCCGTGGGCAACGGGGCCATTGTTTCCTCATCCGAAGGCAGGGGGCGCTCGACCCACTTGCCGTCGCGATTATGGAAGACAACCATATCGGCGGGTTCGTCGAAGGTGAGGTGATAGTCCGGCAGATGATCGTGGCGCGCGATATGTTTGACCATTTCCCGGAATCGCTTCATCGGGCTTTGCGAGCCTGATTTTTTGAGAAGCACCTCAAGTGAAATTTGCCAAGTCGATTGTCGGCCACAGTGTTTTCTGGCCAGTTCGTAAATGCGGCGTTCCAGGGGTTTGCTGAGGCGGAAATAATCAGGATGCAGGGTCAGCACCTCCTCGCTGCGCACCGCATTGAAAACCCAATCCGAGAGCTTGATCTCGACCCAAAGTAGACGGCCATCGAGGCCCTGCTTACGTTTGATCGAGGCCGCATCGATCAGGCCAAAACTGTCCGTCTGTTCTTCTTCTCCGGTGCGGATATTGGTTGTGATACGAGTTCCCGCGAGGCGATAAATAGCTTCGCTCAGCGCCGCATAGTCTTTTCCGGCCTTTCCTCGGTTCGTGAATTTCAGCAATTCATGGCTATTGATGCGAATCCGCGGACCGACTGGCTCGTGCCGCTTCATCTTGTCCATCAACTGCGAAATGCAATAAATCAGGATGTCCTTGTCGTAGATGGTCGCCAGACCCTTGACGCTCGGCACGATCTCCAGCCAGTTGCCATTATGCTCATAACGGCGAATATTGGTTTCCGGCTTCTTCGAGAGGGAATAGAAAGGATGCTCCATCTGCGGCATCAAATCTTTCAGAACCGCATCGGCCACGTCGCAGATGAACAAATCGCCCTCGGTGTATTTGGCGGGCAACAGTTGTTCGTCCCGATTCGGGGTTTTAGTGACCATGCCCGACATATTCGGGGTTTCAGTGACCGGGTCAAGTTTATTCGGGGTTTTAGTGGCCGATTCGGGGTATCAGTGACCGCCACGCCACTTCGGGGTTTCAGGGGCGGAAATTCGGGGTATCAGTGACCGGGAGTCGGGGTTTTAGGGGCAAAACTTCGGGGTATCAGTGACCTGGACGCGAGAATCCATAAAGCGGGGCAGGGGCTTAAGCCGATATGTCACCGGCGTAACACTACTTAACACAGACTCTAACTTCATTTAACACACACGCATCCAGGCGAAGAATTTTAGAGGAAGGGAACAGTCGAACCATTCAGGGCAGGAGGAGAGATAGTCCGGACGGAAAATCCGGAACGATTCTTTTCCAGGCAATCAGGCTTTGGGCGTGCCCCCACATCGCGGGGTCAGGCTCTATGCGCAAGCGCACGGAGCTGCTGCGCATCTCCGCCCTTCGGGTAACGATCCTTCACGCCCTGTTTCCCGCCTACCGGCGAACTCGCTAAGGACTCCGCCCTCGCGCGCTTCAAGTCCCTTCCGCCCAAAACGACAGTCTTTCTTGCGCGAAGGGGCGCAAAGAAAGATGCGTTCCGGTTCCCCGCGAAGGGGCTTTCCGCTTGCTACCCCGCGTTCGCCACGTGGCAGAGGTGCAGCGCAGCGCTGCACCACAAAAACCACAAGCGAAGGAAGGGAACCAACCATGATGACCGACACAACCGCCAAAATCGCAGAGCTGAACGACCTTTGCCGCAAGGCTATGGGTGTAGCTTGCCGCGTTGTCCAAACCCCAGGCATCAGCGCGTTGTCGCTCGAAGATCAATCGGCGATCCGCGAGAAAGTGGAAACATTCGCCGCTTTCACCCCGGACAACGACCCGCACGGAGAGCGCGACTTTGGGGCCTTCGACCATGACGGGGAGCGCATTTTCTGGAAGATAGACTATTACGACAACACCGTGACCAACGGCAGCGACGACCCGAGCGACCCGAAACAGACGACGCGCGTTTTGACGATCATGCTCGCGTCAGAATACTGACACACAGACCCGCGCCGGCAGCACCGGCGCGGGTTTCGTCTCACAAAGAATGCACGATCTCAAAACCGCGCTAAGATCGTGGCATGACCGATGCTGAGAAACTGGCCGCCTTCGAGCGCGTTTGCCAGATCGTCGTAGACCAGATGAAACTTGAGAACCATTTCGTCGCCGAGCAACGCGACAGCGACGCTATCGACTTCACCCGCCTCAATGCCTACGTTCAGATCGTCAATGCGGTGATGGGGCAGGGGACGATGAAGTAAGGCATTCATCGCCGCCAGGAGGATCGCCCTACATCACGATCTCCGGCTGCTCCGGCTCCAACGGCCTCGGAATCCCGTGCGGGCATTTGTCGCGGTAATCGATGTACTTCCGGCAGCGCTTGCAATACCGGCAGCCGTTCGGGCAGTCGAAGAGCCATTGTCCAGGCCGGTACGAGTACGCCTCCATCTTCGCCTTGCATCTCCGGCACCTCGGTATCCGCTTCGGCGGCGGCTGATGCTTCGCCATCTCCATGTTCGTTCTGGCAATCCGCACCATCTCGGCATGGAAGGCGCACAGGGCGGTTTCCGGATCGGCGGGGAGGGGGCAACCATCAATCTGGCAGGGCATATAGGGCATCTCCCTAAAACGGCATTCCGTCGCAGTCGCATTCACGCCCAGGCGCGAGCGGCCTCCGGCAGGAAGGACAGGGACGGCAGTTGCAACGCGGATCGGTCTCCCGTCCGGAACGGCCACAGCCCGAACACGACCAGCAGCGGCAGGTTGACCGCCAGGAACCGTAGCCCGTGCCTGAAGGAGCGCCGATCAGCTCGTCGATGCACTGGTCAAGGCGGTACGGCGCGCCGCAGCCCTCGCAGGTTTTTTCGGGATTGCGGCAGCGGGTCTTCATGGGTGATTCCATTGTGACTCTGTTTCGCCGAATTCCGAGTTTCTCAAATGGGGAGTTGATCACTTTATTGGGGGGGGGAAGGGGGCAGCCGTTTTCATGCAAGCCTGGATTCTAAATCCGTTCGCCAAACTGAAGAGAGGCCACCGATCACGTTAACCATAGGAATATATTTATAGTTTCGTCATTTTCTGCTAGACCCCTTCTGCACTCAGCGATGAAATCGACGGAGAAGTGAATGGACGGCTTAAAAGACGTAAGACAGTTATTCCTTGGTGCTGCAATTACTGTCATGGGAATTGGGTCAATAGTGGGGGCTAATGTCGCCCTGACCAGGTTCGTGGATCGTCCGGCCAATGGCACCCCCACGGTTTCAACCCTCAATTCTGCCACACCAGCGCCCGGCAAGTAGCTCGCCGCAAACGGTGTGCTCTATTTGTGCTCCATTCGCGTTCCGAAGGAAGCGGGGTAGTCCATTTCCCGTAAAATCCGTTGCCTGTACGAGTTGCCGGGAATCGCTATGTTCCCTGTTTTCAATTGAGCGCCGTTTTCCCAAGCTGAATGTCGCCGGTTCGATCCCGGTCTCCCGCTCCAATAAATCAACAAGTTACGGGCAGCTTGGAGGGCTAAGTTACAGTTTCACTCCCCTAACACTCCGTTAAGCGCTGAGCACTGCTTTTTCGAGTTGATCAGCAGCATCCGTTTTTTTGCGGAACGCGGACTTCGTGTAAACATTCAGACTCACGCCGATCCCGTGGCCGCGCTGGTCCGCAGCGACCTTCGGATCGATCCCTGCATCTGGCCCCAAGCTTGCATGAGTTCTCCGCAATACCTGGAAGGTCGCCCATTCAAGCCCATACGGTTCGAGCTTCGGCTTGAAGCAACGTCGCCATAGATTCTCCAGGCGAAGCGGTGATACAGGGTTCTCTGATGCAAACACCCAAGCGTGCTCCTCGCCGGGCACCAGTTCCATCCACTCACGTAGAAGTACCGCCGTCGCGGGCGGTACGGCCACTGTGCGTTTGGACGAGTCCGTCTTCGGATCGTCGATGTTTCCTGCATAGACGCGTTGTTCAATGACAATTCGAGTAGCGTTGTCCCTGATGTGCCTTTGCTGAAGCGCCAGAATCTCACCGGGTCGAAGCCCGACGAAAATGGCGAGATGGGCGATTACCCGCTCACGAAATTCGAGGGCACCTAGCAGTGTAGGAATTTCGTTAATTTCAAGCACTCGGCCTTCACTGGCCGACGTGCACCTCGGGATGTAGAGAGCTTTGGTTGGGTCGCGGTCGATGTAACCGTCACTTTGTGCAAGCCGGAGAATGTTGCTCAGGTTGTCCAAGTACACCGTGTACCGGATGGCTCAGCACCGGCAGATTCCGTGCTTGATGCTCGGTGGGTCACGCAAGTTCGACCCGTCAACGCTCATCATGTGGCTCTGCAAAAAGGAGCCGCAGCTTGCAATCGCTGCTAGACAATTAAGGCTCGTCGCATAAAGAAGCCGGGACGAATGGCCCCGGCATTACGACATTTGCTTCGCTCTTACATATACTCGGCAAGTGACGAGTTCTCAACCTTCTCACGTAGCTTTTCAAGGCGCATCGTTTTCATATACTTTTCTGTCGTGTTGATGTTCTTATGACCGAGTAGAACCTGCAAGTTGCGGATGTCAACGGACTGGAGCATATTGGTTGCAAAAGTGTGGCGAAACTTGTGCAGGTACCAGTTAGCGCATCGCGGTGAGGTAGCACAGCAATAGGAGCGTTTGTCTGCGTGGCTAACGCCTTTCCTCATCACATAAACGGTGTACTCGCCTTCACAGTGTCCACAGTTCAAACCGGCCCGAAAGGCAACCTCTTTGCACATCTCAAGTATGTGGTTGTTTGGCCTGTCGCCTTTGCATTCTTTTTTCGTAGGGTGCGGGGGCGTAGGGAAGACTAGCAGCGAGGAACTTGTCCCCTTGCGCTCTCGCAGACCGGCTATCAACGCCCTTGGAACAGGGACGCTCCGCTCCTCATAGCTTTTTGGAGTGAATCCAAGTTCAGGCTTGGCGGAGACGTTGAGCTTGCCCTCTCGCCAGTCAATGTCTGTCCAAGCTAGATTCGCCACCTCGCGCTCACGGAACCCAGTGGCGAGAAATACTTGAAAGAGGAGACGCTCCCCGTCAGTGCAAGCCGCAAAGAACTTCGCCAGTTCCTCTGGCTGATAAATACCAACCTTCTTTTCGGTCGTCTTTGGCCAGTCGCCTTTACGGAGGACGATAGACGCTCCCGCTGCTCTCATCGCTTGCAGCGCTACGATAACGCGCTTGTTGATTGTCCTCTGGTTCAGATTCCCATCACGTCCAGCAGCAAAGAGCGCCATTGCATCCGAGCGGTCGAGTCGTGAAACAAGATGCTTTTTGCAGACGGAGCGGAACCAGCGGAGGTCATGAGCATAGGCTCGATACGTCGCCAATCCCTTCGTCGCTTTCACGTCCCGGAGGTAGTCCGTAATCGCCGAGTCAATCGAGGTGTCTTCATTGGGGGGCTCGACCTCCAAACCAGTGGGCTGTTCAACGACCCCGGAGAGAATTCCACTTTGAAGATGCCAAGCATCCAGCGCCTCACGTGGTGTCGTTCCGCAGGGACGCTGTTTGCGCTTACCGTTCTCCCGCCATTCGACGTAAAAGGTGCCCCCCTTCGAACTGGCGGGTTCCCCATTTACAAGCACGAGCTTGGGGTTCGGCTTCCCGTCCTGTTTGACCACCGGGACAAATTGCCATTTTTCGCCCACCTTGCGATACTGTTTAAGGTTCGCTCTGCTGCTCTTACTATCCATTTGCCATCCATGCCACTTGGCAGTAGCAATTATAGCAAGTTTGGATAGTAAGATGGATAGTAAACCTGAAATATACTGCTAAATTATTGATTCTATGTGGCGCTATCGTCTAGGGGTTAGGACGTGAGATTCTCAATCTTAAAACCCGGGTTCGATTCCCGGTAGCGCTACCAGAGATTTGACGCTAAAGCCCTGCGGGATACGCTTCCCCGCGTATTCCGGCGTGTTGGGATTCTGTTGATCCGGACGGCCTGGCCGCAACCTGTCGTGAGTGGTTGGGTCAGCTAAATCCCCATTTTCTGAAACGCGTTAGGGCGCCTGTCAATGGCCCGGAACAGGATGAGCCTGCGAAGCGGAAATCGCATGAGTTACAGGGCGAAGCTTCCCGCCGGCCGCCCAACCGAGGGCAATGAACCATCCAAAGACCGTCCAGCCGAGCAGAATGTTCAAGGCCGCAATCCAGCCTCTAGCTGCGCAATCCCGGTACAGCGCAAGGCCAGTCGGCAACAGGTAGATCCCGAACAAAACGAGAAAAACGATCAAATGCGCAGGCGCTGCCAGAGCCCCATCGTTTGTGGCCAGCCCCACTGCAACCACAATGATCGCAATGGCAACCAGCGCGGCGGCGACAAAGAGTCTAAGCAGATTACCCATGTGCCACCTCCCCTCATAGGTGGCAATGAATATACGCCTCTGCTTCTTCGCCCGCTGTATCTGAAATCACGTAGTGCGGCTACGACAGCCCTTCTCCGCACATCATGGCCGTTCGGCTGGATTCAGCCGCCAACTCGGTCCCCGGTCAACACTCCACCCGCTCAGCCGTCTAAACTGCTGTCAGAGTACTCAGCAGGAAGTCCCTATGAAAATCTCGTCTTATCTCGTTTTTGCTGCTCCCTTTGCCCTGGCCGCCTGCCTGGCCGCGCCTGCGCTAGCCCAGGCCCCCTCGAACAATCGGCCCGTGGCCACCCTCAAAGTCCAGGCCAACGAAGTTCTCCTCCCCGTCACCGTGCGCGATAAGCATGGGGACCTCGTCACCAACCTCACCGCTGCCGATTTCACGCTCACTGAAGACAACCGCCCCCAGGTCATCAAGAGCTTCTCGATCCAGAGCAACCTGCCCTTCCTTTGCGGTCTCCTGGTCGACACCAGCCGCAGCGTCTCCGGCGCCATGGATAACGAGCGCGCCGCCGCCGGCAAGTTCGTGGATCTCATGCTGCCCGCCGATCCCAAGAACGCCAAAGAGGGCGACCAGGCATTCCTCATCCACTTCGATCGCGAGGTCGAACTCCTCCAGGACTTCACCAACGCCCGCGACAAGCTCCATCGCGAGCTCAGCGAGATGGGCCCCACCACGGCCGAGCACAACAACCCCCAGGGTCCTGAAACCGGCGACGACACTGGCGGCTACGGTGGCCGCCACGGCGGCGGAATGCACGGCGGCGGTGGCACCCAGCTCTATGACGCCATCTATCTCGCCGCGGACGAGCTCATGAAACCCAAAGATGGCCGCAAGGCCCTCATCGTCTTCTCCGACGGCGTCGACCGCGGCAGCAAAGAGACTATCAACGAAGCCATCGATGCCGCCGACCACGCCAACGTCTCCGTCTACACCATTTATTTCAAAGGCCAGGAAGAGCGCGGCGAGACCGGCTATCCCGGCGGTGGCCGCCGCGGCGGAGGTTGGCCGGGCGGGGGCGGAGGTTATCCCGGCGGCGGAGGCGGCTATCCAGGTGGAGGCGGAGGCAGACCCACCAAACAGGAGCAGGTCGACGGCAAGAAGATCATGGAGCAGCTGGCCACGCGCACCGGTGCCCGCTGGTTCGAAGCCAAGAAGAAAGACTCGCTCGACGACATCTACAACCAGATCGCCCAGGAGCTCCGCGGCCAGTATCTGCTCAGCTACACGCCCGACCAGGTCGACAACGACGGCGCGTACCACAAGATCAGTCTCAAAGCCAAAAGAGACGACCTGACCGTAATCACGCGCGAGGGCTATTTCGCTCCCGGCGGCAACTCGAACTAGCGTCCCGGGGCCGATACGCCCGCGCAGCGTTTCGACACCTCTACTCCTGCGAATATCAATCTCCAATCACGTTCCATGGCGCGTCAGCAACACTATTCTTCCCCATCGGCGTTCACGGGTACTAATCCTGCTTGCCGGACTCGGAACGGTCGAGTTCGAGTGTCCGCTGTCAGAAATCCCAACCGGCGACAGTCAGTCGGTTGCACGATCGATGGTGAGACTGCCCCGCTGGTGACGCGGTTTTCGCCTACGGGCGTATAATTCTCGCTAATTTTGCATTCAGAAAATAGATGTCAGAGGAATGCTGTCATGCGTCGTCCGCTTTCATTTCTCATCGTGTTGGCCAATGCACTGCTATGCTCAACAACGCTAATGGCCCAGGTAAGCTCACCCGCAATACGAATCGTCAATCCAATCGACGAGAGTCAACTTACTACGATTCCCGGTACGGTACATGCCCTTGCTAACGCGAGGAACGATCGCGGCGCCGCGCCAGAAAGCATGCCGCTCGAACGCATGCATATGGTACTGAAGCGGAGCGCCAGCCAGGAGTCGGCTTTGCGCCAACTCATCGCGGAGATGCACACACCGGGCTCCGCCAGTTACCACAAATGGCTGACGCCGGAGCAGTTTGGCAAGCAGTTTGGTCCGTCGGATGAGGACATAGCGACGGTGGAGACCTGGCTGACTGGGCACGGCTTCAATGCGATCAAGTTGAACCCGGGGAAGCAGACGATCGAGTTCTCGGGGAATGTGGCGCAATTGCGGGCTGCGTTCCACACCGAGATCCATAAATACGCGGTGAACGGCGAGACGCACTTCGCGAACGCGACCGATCCGCGGATTCCAACGGCGCTGGCGCCCGTGGTGAGCGGGTTTGTTTCGCTCAACAACTTCAGGCCCAGGAGCTATATCAAGTACCTGGGCAAGGCGCAGTACGATCCGAAGACCGATAAGGCGACGCCGGAGTGGACCACCGGCAACAGCACCGAGGGCTATAACTATGTGCTTGCGCCGCAGGATTACGCGGTGCAGTACGACCTGAATCCGCTCTATGCCGCTGGAACCAACGGTGCCGGGCAGACGATTGCGATCATCAATGAATCCAATATCAATATCGCCTCGGTCAACAATTTCCGCAGCCTGTTCGGCCTTCCGGCCAACCCGCCGCAGGTGATCATCGACGGCAACGATCCGGGCGTGGACGGTATCAACAATCCCGACGGCCCGAACGGCGCCTCGGTTGAGGCCTATCTCGACGTGGAGTGGGCGGGAGCGGTCGCGCCCAATGCCACCGTGGATCTTGTGATCGGCGCGGATACGGCGCTGGAAAGCGGCCTGTTCCTGGCCGCGGAGCACGCCGTCTACAGCAACGTCGCGCCCATCATGAGCATGAGCTTCGGGGAATGCGAAGTGGCGGACGTTTCGAGCGCTAACTTTCTTGAGAATTTATGGGAGCAAGCCGCCGCCCAGGGCATCACGGTATTGGTTTCCAGCGGCGATAGCGGTTCGGCCGGTTGCGACAACGACAACACTGAGGAATTTGCCAACTATGGGCTTGCGGTGAATGGATTTGCCTCTACTCCTTACGATGTCGCCGTGGGCGGAACGGACTTCTACTACAGCGATTTCAGCCAGGGTCTCACAGCCTTACAGGCGCAGATAGAGACCTTCTGGAACAACACCGCGAGCAACAACGCGCCGGCGGTATCCATCAAAGGCGTAATTCCTGAGCAGCCCTGGAACGACAGCCAGTATGGCCTTACGGTTGCGGCTCTGGAGAATGGCGCAACCCCCTCAAGCACGACGATTGCAGCCGGCGGCGGCGGGGCGAGTTATTTATTTAACTCCAAACCGGCGTGGCAAAGCGGGACGGGCGTGCCCAACGACGGGACGCGTGACCTGCCCGATGTATCACTCTTTGCCTCCAACGGCGCCAATGAGAGCTTTTATCCGATCTGCGCCGTCGATGGCGATTGCCAGCCGGTAGCGAGCGGCGGGACGGTACAGTTTTCCGGGGTCGGCGGCACTTCGGCCTCGGCCCCGTCGTTCGCGGGCATCATGGCGCTGGTGAATCAGAAGTATGGCCGCCAGGGCCAGGCGAATTTTGTGCTCTATCCCTTGGCCCAGCAAGCGCCGGCCACGTTTCACGATGTCACCAACGGCACCAATACGGTTCCCTGCGCGGTTGAATCCACAGATTGCATCACCGTTACCAATCCCATCACGATTACGGATCCCAGTAACGGTCAATCGGTGACGGAGGGAGAGATAGGAACCGGGACGACGGCCGATTATAACGCCGCCGCGGGGTACGATCTGGCCAGCGGCCTGGGAACCGTCGACGCCTATCAACTGGTGACCAACTGGGGCAGCGTGAAGTTTGCTCCCACTACAACGACGCTTACGCCCTCCTCGACCAGCTTTGTGCACGGGACGGCGATCACTGTGAGCGGGACCGTGACGGCGGCCAGCGGAACACCGACGGGCGATGTGGCGTTGATGACCGATAGCCCGGAACCCGGCGAACAGGGGCAGTTGAACCTTCCCAATGTTCCCAGCTCCTTCTTATTCTTACTGAATGACGGCGCATTCAGCAATTACATTTCCTCGCTTCCCGGCGGCACTTACAACATCTGGGGTCAGTATGGCGGAGATACCGCAAACGCAGAGAGTTCGTCCACGCCGGTTTCGATTACAGTAAGCCCGGAAAGCAGCGTCCTTCTCCTGACCATTGCTTCACCGCCCTACACCTACACTTCTTCCGCACCACCGGCAGGTGTGGATTACGGAACGGAGCTCGATTTGAACGCCGAGGCGGTTCCCACCTCTGCAACTCCATGCTCGAACGGCGGCGGCTTCTGCAACGGCTTTACCCCGGCAACTGGAACGATTGCTTTCTCAGACAACGGAAAAGCACTGAACACGGCGGTTATCAACGCCGAGGGCCTCGCGTCTTACAACGCGCCGTTCGGGGTTGGATCGCACTCGGTGACGGCCAGCTACGGAGGCGACAACAGCTACCAGGCATCGACGGCCTCGGCCATCGCCTTCAGCGTCGTTCAGGATTCGCCGGCGATCTATCTGGGCGCATCCAACCAGACGAACGATAACAACGCCTTCCAGGTGGTCGGCGGAAGCGGCCAACCGACGGTCTTCAACGTCCTGATCGAAAACGGGGCCCAGGCCAAGAATCCAGGCCACAGAGTTCCCGTGGCCGCGCCAACCGGCTCAGTCGACGTCACCGGTTTCCCCTCCGGAGTGCCGACCAGCGGAACACTCAGCCCAGGGCTCGATCCGAACACGGGTGCGGTGGCGGGCATAGCCACCATCACGGCCCCGGCGAGCACTCCTGTGGGTACCTACAACATTTCGATCGGCTATAGCGGAGATTCGAATTACGCGGCCGTTCCGGCAGCGAGCGGCCAGGTGCAGATTGTGTCGGCCGGGATGACAGCAAGCTCAACCACTGCGACCGCGACGGGCAGCATTTCGCCCACCACATCCGTTACCGTCACCGGCACAGTGACCGGTTCGGGTGCGAAGGCGCCTACGGGCGATGTTTATGTGTATTCGTCCGGAAGTTTCGTCGCCGGGGCTGCAATTGCGCCCGGAACCGGAGACGTGTCGAACTTCTCCGTCGTGCTCAACAGCCAAAACCTCTTGCAGGGAACGAACTTTGTAACTCTGCAGTACTTTGGCGATTCCACTTACGCTCCGTCGGCTTACGCGCTGAGCAATCCAATTTTGAATCCGCTTTCCGACTTCACGATGGTGCCTGCAAGCACAACGATTCCGGTCACCGCGGGGAGCAATGGCACGACTGCAATCAATCTGGCATCGGTGAATGGCTTCAGCGGCGCCGTGAGCCTCACTTGCACCGCCGCTTCGGGCGTCACTTGCTCGATTCCGGCCTCTGAAAGCCTGACCAGCGGCAGCGCCAGCGCAACCCTAACGGTGAATGCTGCCTCGGCAACGGCGCCCGGAACCTACAACGTAACGATCACCGGAAAGGACCCCACCGGAAAAGTCGTACACACCCTGGGTATCCAGACCCTGGTAAGCGCGAGTTCAGGCTTCAATGTGAGCAACAGCGGCGCCCTCACGCTGGCCCACGGCGCCGCCACCGGCAACACGGCGACGATCGACATTACCCCTTCCGGCGGATTCACCGGAACCGTCGATCTGAGCTGTGCCGTCACCACCGTTCCCGCCAGCGTTACCAGTCCCTTGACCTGCAGCATTCCGGCTACGGTGAACATTACCGGAGCCGCCGCGGCGACAGCAGTTCTTACAGTTGGCAGCACCGTCACAACCACTCAGGGATCCTACGCAATCCAGGTGACGGGCAAGGATGCGGCCACCGGCAAGATCAGTTCAACCAGCGTGCAATACGTGACCGTGATAGGGGCACCTTCGACAGTGAGCATGTCGCTTTCGGCATCTGCGATAACCACGGGAGACACGCTTGTGGTGACGGGTACGGTAACCGGCACTGCCGGAACGCCGACCGGCAACATACAACTTTGCGGTCTAATGGGCGGCACGTCTTGCGGAAACGGCTGGACCTCGATCATGCAGCTTTCCAACGGCGCCTACGCCTTCACGGTGTCTCCCGGCTATCTGTCCGCCGGAACCGATACGCTCACCATCGACTACGAAGGCGACGCGACCTATGCGGCGAGTACCGCCACCGCGACGGTGACGGTAAGCAAGGTAACGCCGACCATTTCGGCAGCGCCCTCACTTACGAGTCTCTTTACGAACCAGGACATGACCGTATCGGGCGTGGTGGCCGGAAGTGCAGGGTTAACGCCGACCGGATCGGTGACAGTGGTGGGCGGGGGCTTCAACTCGGGCGGAATGACGATCTACGGAAACAGCTACTCCATCGACGTTCCGCCCGGTAGCCTGAGCGCGGGCACCGATACCCTCACCGTGACCTACAGCGGGGACAAGAACTACAACGCGGCAACCACCTCGACCCAGGTGACTGTAACTCAGTTTGTCCTGCTCGCACCAACGGTAACGATTGTTCCTGCCTCTACCAGCGTAGACACGGCATCGAGTTTGAATGTGACGGTGACGGTGACCGGGACCGGCGGAACGCCGACCGGTACTGTGACGGTGTCTGGCGGGGGATTCTCTGCAGGGGCCTGGGAGCAACCCAACGGCGGCTACGCTCTCACCATTCCGCCTAACAGTCTGAGCGTGGGAACCGATACGCTGACCGCTTCTTACAGCGGAGACTCAACTTACACCACGGGCACGGCAACGGCAAGCGTCACGGTGGTGCAATCCGCATTTACCGTGGCGGCGAGCGCGCCGGCGGCAATCTCTGCCGGCAGCGCCGCGACTTCGACAATCACGGTTTCATCCACTACGGGATATTCGGGAACCATTACGCTCGCCTGCGCGTTGACGACATCCCCGAGCGGAGCAGCCTATCTGCCCACCTGCTCGAATGGCAGTACTTCAGTCACCCTGGATTCCGCCACCACGAGCGGGACAGCAACGGTGACAGTGTCAACAACGGCGCCCACCACCGGCGCGCTCGTGTATCCGAAGATGGGCGGCAAAGTCCGGGGATGGGCCGGAGCGGGCGGCGGCGCAATTTTGGCATTGCTGGTGTTCTTTGGAGTTCCGGCTCGGCGGCGCAGTTGGCGGTCGATGCTCGGCATGCTGGCGCTCATGGCGGTTCTCGGCAGCCTGGCTGCTTGCGGTGGTGGCGGCGGAGGTGGTGGTGGAGGGGGCGGCGGTGGTGGCACATCCGGGACGACAGCCGGCACCTATACCTTTACCGTGACTGCCACAGGGAACCCCGCGCAGAGCACGGGAAACACAACCACGTTTACGGTTACTGTGAACTAGATGTTCGGCCTCGATTTGGATCTCGCAGATCTCATCGGCTCATCGTCACCACGCCGCCGTTGCCGTCAACGGTGATCTGCTGTCCGCTATGGATGCGGTGGGTCGCCACGCCGGTTCCCAGCACCGCGGGCACGCCGTATTCCCGCGCCACAATGGAGCTGTGACTCAATGGGCCGCCCACATCGGTAACGATGGCTGACGCCAGGGCAAACAGCGGCGTCCACGCCGGCGTGGTGATTTTGGCCACCAGAATATCGCCCGGCTTCATCTGGCCGAACTCTTCAGGCCCGTGGATGACGCAGGCCGGGCCGGTGACCTTGCCTGGGCTGGCGCCGATGCCTTGAATCGCGCCGCCTTCAGGCTGGTTACCGCGCGCGGGCAACCAGCGGGTGAAGTCCAGACCAAAGAAGCGCGCTCCTCCCTTCACGGGCAGCACGGCGGGCGGAACGGCACGCTGCTCCCGCTGCCCAGTCTCGCGACGCTCGGCGATGGCGCGGCGATAGTCCTCGACGGGCTGGCCGGCGTCGAGCAGGCGCGCTGCCTGCTGCAGCTCTTCCCACTTGAGCCGGAACACCTCATCAGGTTCGGCCATTGCGCCCGCGGCAACCATGCGGCGTCCGGCTTCGCGCAACATGCGGCGCAACGCCGGCCATCCCAGGCCTACGTCGGCGAGCGAGTCCTCGCGCATGGGAGCGGAACGCTGGGCCCAGCGGAGCGTTCCCCTGAACAGACGCAGGCGCAACCCGCGCAGGCGCGAGAGCAACGACTCGGCAGCCTGCTCGCGCGCGGCCGTCGCTGCCGCCTGCCGCTCGTAGGGGTTGCGGCCTTCTCCCGCGGCGAAGTATTTGAGCGTTTCGAGCAGCGATGCCGGCTCCTCGGCGGGTACGCTCCTGGCGAAATCAAGATCGTAGACAGCGTGACCGAAGCGGTTCAGATGCTCCGCGAAGCGCGCGGCGAACTCGCGCCAGCTTTCACCGGCGGCGATGGGCGCAGCTTGCGATTCGCAGGCCGCCGCAATCTCCCGGGCGCTCGCCCGCCCAAGATAGCCGGCCAGCTCGTCTTCGCCGCGAGCCCACATGGCCAGATCGTAGAGCGACTTCTCAGCCCGGATGGGCAGGCTATCGAATCCCAGCAGAAAAGTCAGCGCGGGCGGGTCGCTCTTGCGCCTGATGAGGCGGTTGTACAGGCTGGTAAAGAGGGCTTCGCTGGTATATGCCACGCCCACGACGATCTGGATGCTGAGATAGTAACTTGCCGCCACCTCCGCGATGCGCTGCGCGCCGGCGAGCAGTTCGAGCGCGGGCATCGATGCCGGATCGCGCCCGGCAAACTCGCCGGCCACCTCCGCATAGCGCGGGTGTGTTCCTTCGGCCCACAGCGCCTGCCCGTCGCGCATCAATTTCACTATCTGCCTGCCCCGCAAGACGAAGGCCGCAAACAGCCGCGCGATTTGCCCCGCTGACAACGCCGCTTCGTAATACACGTAATCGTGGATGGTGACGAGCGCGAACGCGTCGCCGCGTAAACCGAGTAATTGCGTCATCATCTGCCGGGTTGCATCGGTCAAGGGCGGCAAAGCCAGCGTGGCAAACAACGGCGAAACCGGATCGGGCAGCAATTCGGCCACGCTGGTGCGAAAGTACCGCCCTCCCTTGCGCGGAAGCTTCCATTCGAGCGCTGTGCGCGGTTCGGGCAGCGCGGTCACCGGCCGCGCCTGCAAGATGTAGATCCGCTCATCGCACATGGCCCATTCGATGTCCATGGGCTGGCCGTAGAGCTGCTCGATCTTGACGCCCAGGCGCGCCAGTTCGGCGGCTCGCTCCGGTGAAAGCGCGGCTTGCTTGCGCTTATCGGAGGGAACAGGCTCTTCGCGCGTGCCTTCGGGCGAGCGCACCGTCATCACTTCTTTGCCGGCGATCTCCTCGGATGCAATCGCGCCCGTTTTTTTGTCGATGACGATCGTGTCGGGCGTAACGCGGCCGCTCACGATGGCCTCGCCCAAACCCCATGCCGCGTTGATCATCAGTTCGTCGCGAGAGCCGGTCATCGGATTGGCTGTGAACACCACGCCTGCCACATCGGCCGCCACAAGCTGCTGGACGACCACGGCCATGCTCACGTCTTCCGGCCTGATCCCCTGCCGCTCGCGGTAGCCAATCGCGCGCCCCGTCCATAGAGACGCCCAGCACTGCTTCACAGCATCGATCACCGCATCGCCGCCGCGTACATTCAGGTACGATTCCAACTGGCCCGCGAACGACATGCCCGGCAAGTCCTCAGCCGTCGCCGACGACCGCACCGCGACAGGAACATCGGCGCCAAGCTCCGCGTACCGCAGCCGTATCGTCTCCGCGATGTCGACGGGAATCGTGCCCTGGGCGATGAGAGATTGGATCTGCCCCGACATGCGTTCGAGTCCTGACACACTTTCGGGCGTGGCGCGATCGTTCGCCTGTCCCTCCGTCGCGATCGACTGAATCCTCTCGCCCAGATGGTTCTCATCCACAAAGCGGCGGTAAGCGACAATGGTGATGTGAAAACCGGGCGGAACAGGCAGGCCGGCCGCCATAAGGCGCGCCAGCGATGCGCCCTTGCCGCCCACCCGTTCGAGCGTCGCTTCCGGGCAATCCAGATTGAGAATGATTGGACTGGCTTGAGGTGAGGTCATCTTTGGCATCCTTTCTTTCCAAAGCCCGCCTCCCCGGTGCACCCGTCCCTGGCGCGATTGATACTCGCCCCGGGCATCCTGAGTCTAAAGTTCGCATCAAAAATAGCTTGTCATCCTGAGCGGAGATTGGCGGTGTTTTGCGCCAATCGTAGTCGGAGGATCTGCCCTGAGAATTCGCCTAAGTCCTTTAGATTGGCTCGAGGCGGTAGGCCGAATTCTTATATTCTCTGGGTGTCGCAGCGCGACATGCAAGACCGCGGTTGTTCTTAAACGAACTTCAGATTCACTACACCTGTTTCCGGCGCACCGAGACCATGACTTGACTTCGCCGCCATGATACTCCCAATTGGCGAACGTGATGCGCGTGGTGGCGATAAGGAAGGAGTGCGTTGGTGTCCCGGGTCACAGAGGCAATATCTCGACCCCGGAACTTAGGGCGCCTAATCTCAGTGGTTGATTCGGATTTGGGCGGCGCGCCGCCGAAGAAGTAGGCACCGGCGCAGCTGTGCTATAAGTGCTGGATATGCGGAAAGTCTTCGCCCTCGGCTTCGCGCTAATTATGAGCGTTGCCTGCGTCGCTCAAAGACAAAAAATCCAGGAACCGTTTCCAGCAGAAGTTGTCATTGGAAGGAACAGCTTCATCGATATCGGCCCGCCGTTCAATTATTACGATCTTACTTTCCTGCGCTCCGAGGGAGAGGTCACCGATGTTGAACGAATTAGCCTGACGCCGCCGGCCGATGCGTGCTACCCCCGCGCTGAAATCGCGGTCGCGCAGGTTCGATTAGACGAATCACTCTCGCTTGTTCTGCAAGGCACGAATCCCTGCACCATTCCCGAGCGAGCGATAAAAGCCGAACTGAGGCGGCGAAACAAGGGCCCTGTCTTCAGCGGAATGAACGTCAAGATCCAGGTGGAATGCGCGGGCAAAACACGCGTGGTTCGCGCGGACATCCTGGACCGGGACATCTTTGACGAGCACCCGAAGACGCCACAATACACCTCTTGGACCCGAACTCTATTTGAGAAGCTCGACCAAGCCACCGGCGATCACCCGTGGGATAAACCCATATTTCCGGTTTCCGAAACTGCCCGGGCTGTTTCCCCGACACCGCAGTCCGCGGCCATGCAAGCTATCGCAGACGGCAAGTTCGACGGTATCTTTGGGGATGCACCCGACCGTCCGTCAGTGCTCTATCTCATGGCCCAAAACGCACCCCGCCAGCCCTTCATCGAACTGACAAACAGCGAGCCGGCTCGCCCGACGGTCTATGCGGAACCCGTATATCCCCCAATTGCGAAGGCCGCTCACGTTCACGGCACCGTCGATTTCCATCTGACGGTAGCGGAAAACGGTGCGGTGAAGGACTTCGCAATCGACTCCGGCCCCAAGATGCTCTGGCAGGCCGTCAATATCGCGGCCTCAAATTGGAAGTTCTCTACGGATGACTCTGGGAAGGTCGTCCACGGC